>Ga0070665_100001223_pt1 | contig 31260 bp, 31 predicted proteins | sample KBSS13metaG_FD_65862 | JGI IMG/M metagenome (GOLD analysis project Ga0070665, IMG submission 65862) | Switchgrass rhizosphere microbial communities from Kellogg Biological Station, Michigan, USA - KBS S1-3 metaG | ecosystem: Host-associated > Plants > Roots > Rhizosphere > Soil ... | reverse complement strand
CTCATAACCTGAAGGTCGTAGGTTCAAATCCTACCCCCGCAACCATCACACCATCATCACACATCCAACGCACCACACACCAAGCGCACGCTAACCAGCCGTACCGCTGCGTCCGTGATCGGTAGAGATCCGGTCCGCGTTAGGCGGCTTCGCCTTCGCATGACCATCGGAGCAGACAGTCCGGTCGGTGGCGCTCCCAGGTTGCACTTCCACACGATCACATCGTGCTACCCCACTCCGGCGGACAAGCCGTCTGCCGCATCCCGTCGCCGGGATGACGGGACGATTTACCGATCGGTAGGGCCTTGCCGCTGCAATCGATATTGGCGGGGTGACAGGCCCATCCAGCGTTGGAACGAGCGGCTGAACTCGGCCGGGGAGGGGTATCCCAGGTCGTATGAGATCGCCTTGATGGATCGCCCATCCTCCTCCAACATTCGTTTGGCGCGGTCGAGACGCCGTTCGACGAGGTAGTCGCTGAAGGAACGGCCGGTCCGCTCGCGGAACAGGCGGGCGAAATGACCTTCGCTGTATCCGGCCCGTCGTGCCGCCTCCCGAAGGCTGGGGCGCCCTGCGCCGGTGTCGATCAGCCCGATCAAGTCGTCCAAACCGGTAGCGGCCGCGGAGGCGCTCTTCCCCGCTCGCGTGCCGCTGGCACGGCTGAGCCGGCCCAGCAGGCCCGCGAGTTGAAGCGTCAGGCCTTCGAGAATGATCTCGGAATAGCTGGCCGGTTGGCGCAACTCCCGTTCGATCCAGCGCATCAGATTCAGGATCGTCGGCGACGAGATCGAAAGGGCGGCCGCGAGTTCCTGCGCGGGCCGAGGCTGGTTACCATCAAGGGAGCCGCCTTTGAAATAGCAGCTCAGCGTCGTCTCCGATCCGGCCTGCCATCGCGCTTCGAACGGGGACTCCTCGGGAAAATACGCGATCTGGCCCACCGCCCCGCCGATGGGGCCGTTCTTGCTGTCGAAGTAGGCCTGGCCGCCGATGCAGCGGCCGGTGAGTGAAAGTTCGAGCATGCCCATCTGGAAGGCGAAGCGCTCCGATCCGGCGTTTGCGAAGCTGTTCCGGCGGACCACGATCTCGGCCCGGGCGAAGCGGCGCTGAGCCAGGACTTCGGACACCCGTTCGCCGTTTCCATGCAGTCTGCTCATGAGATGCCTTCCGGATACGTGCATGGCTGCCGTCTACGCGCATGTTCGATTATGCAAACGGATGTACGAACATGCAATCTGCATGAGGTCGCCAGACCCCGGCTCGATGTCTATCCTGGCGGCGTTCCCATGGCGGCATGCCTGCAAAAGGTGGCTGCGCAGCGAACGGGAGAGATGCGGTGGAAACTGGCAGGTCCGACATCCGAACGCCCGAAGGCGATCGGCAGGCGATCGCGCAAATGCTTTATCTCTACTGCCGCGCGATGGACCGGATGGATCTGCCGCTGGGCTATTCGATCTGGCACGAAGACGGCACTGCCGATTACGGCGAAGGCATCTTCCATGGCACCGGCCGCGGCTTCGTGGATTTCGCCGCCAAGGCACACGCCGGCATGGTCACGCATTCGCATCAGGTGACGGCGATCATCGTCAACCTCGATGGCGACAGGGCGGCAAGCGAGAGCTATGTCACCGCAGCGCTCCGCATCAAGGACGGCGACCGCCTGCTCGAGACCACGACGCGCGGTCGTTACCTCGATCGCTGGTCGCATCGCGGCGGGCGCTGGGCGATCGACAGGCGCATCTATGTCCACGACCTCGACGACACGCGCGAGGTGCAGCCAACCTCCATTCCGCCGCGCTCCGCCCGGGACAGGTCTGATCCGTCCTACGCGGTTCTGGAGTTCCGGACCTGATCCGGGTGCTTGGAGAACGCATCGATGCGCGCCGCCTTTCGGCTCGAGAACAAGATCCATGTCGGCGACTTGCCCGATCCGGTTCCCGAAAAAGGGCACTGGTCCGCACGCATAGCTGCGGGCTGTGCGTCGCGCAGATGAAGAAGCTGCAAGTCGTTTTCGCGGGCGGCGAAGAGCAGCAGGGTCTGGATACCGCCCTGCGCGCCATCGCCGATGGGACGATCGACGTGGCTCCATGGGTGGGCGCGCGGATCGGCGTGACCGGCGTGGGGCGGGCGCTCGACACGATGGCGGAGCGCGGCGCGCCCATCCGCACCGTGGTCGACCCGCGCAGGCTTTGAAGGGAAAGACGAGATGGACTTGGGGATTGCGGGCCGGCGGGCGCTCGTCGTGGGATCGAGCAGCGGCATAGGCGCCGAGATCGCGGTGCACCTGGCGCAAGAGGGCGTCGACGTCATCGTCCACGGGCGCAGCAGGGCGAGTGCCGAACTGGTGCGCGAGCGGATCGCCCAGGTAAGGGGCAGCGCCACCGTCGTGCTCGCCGACCTGAACGAGACCGCGCAGGTGGAAGGCCTTGCCCGGGAAGCCCTGGCCGCCAGCCCGGTTGACATCCTCGTCAATTGCGCGGGGGCCGCATCGACGATCTACAACTGGTTCGACGCGCCGGCGGACGCATGGCAGAGGCAGTTCCAGACCTCCACTTTCTACGCGGTGCAACTCATCCGCGCCATCGTGCCGCAAATGCGCGATCGAGGCTGGGGGCGCGTGCTGAATGTGAGCAGCGGGGCCGCCTATTCCGCGATGCCGGCGCATCCCGAATATGCCGCGGCCAAGCTTGCCCTCCACTCGATCACGGCAACGCTGGCCGCCGAGCTCGGCGACAGCGGCGTGACCGTCAATACCCTGGTCCCGGGCGCCGTGCGCACGCCGAACACCGAGCAGAACATCGTCGCCCAGGGGGCCGCGGCCGGCTTTGGCGAGACCGGGGCCGCGCTGGAGAAGCGGGTCATCGCCGAGATATGGAAGGCCAGCATTCCCTTGGCGCGCGTGGGGCGGCCGGAGGAACTCGCCAGCGCGGCCTGCTTCCTTGTCTCGGAGCGCGCTTCCTATGTGATGGGTGCGGCGTTGCGGGTGGACGGGGGTGCGGTCGGCAGTATCGCCTGACGGTTCGGCCTTGCGCGAAGACTTGGTGAGGATGGGAAGATGACGGAAAAGACGCTCAAAGTCGGGATCATCAGCGGCAACTTTGGGATGTACGCGCACAAGCCCGGTTGGGAGGCATGCCCGGGCGTGGAGGTGGCCGCGGTCTGCACCTCGCGCGAGGAGACGGCCCGGCAGGCGGCGGCGCAAAACGGCCTTGCGAAGGCCTATTGGAACCATGCCGACATGGCGCGCGATCCGGACCTGGACATCATCGTCGTGGGCACGAAGCCGCACTTGCGGCGCGAGATGGTGCTGGAAGCGATCCGCAACGGAAAGCACGTCTTCGCCATGGCGCCCTTCGCCGCGAACCTTCAGGATGCGCGAGACATGCGCGATGCCGCGCGCGCGGCGGGCGTGGTCGCCGCCATTGACTCGGTCATGCCATGGCACGGCGCCAACCGTTTCATACGCGACGAACTGGCCTCTGGCCGCGCGGGCAAGCCGATCTCGGTCGAGGCCAGGTTCGTGATCAACTTGTTCAACGGCAACCCACACGGCGACTACTGGCAGTGGTTCGGTGTTCGCAGCAATGGCGCCTCGGTGGTGCGCAACCTCGGCACGCACACGCTCCACTTGTTGGTCTACCTGCTTGGCGAGGTGGAGGCGGTGACCGCCTTGACAGCCATGGCGCTGAAGGAGTGGCATTTCCAGGACGGCACGATGATGCGCCCGCAAGTGGATGACACGGCGCAGATCCTGCTGCGCTTTGCCAACGGCACGATGGGTTCGGTTACTCTGGGCTGGTGCTCGGCGCCGATAAGCGGTTGGCGCATGGAGCTTTCCGCCGAGAACGTGAGCTACCGGACCGAAGACCCGGGATATTTTCCGACCAACGCGGACCTGAAACTCTTGCGGGGCGAGCGCACGCAGGAGTTCGTGCCCATGCCCGTGCCGCCGGCCTATCCGTCCGCGCCCGATGAGCGGTTCCGATCCGCACTGGGAGCGGCGCAGGCCTGGGACATCGCGCAGGCCGCGCAGGATTTCGTCAGGGCAATTCGCACCGGCGGCGCGCCATTGCCCAATTTCGAGACCGGCTACCACGTGGAGGCAGTGATCGAGGCGATCGCGCGGGCCAGCGAATCCCGCACTTGGGTGAGCGTGGCCGACGTGTCGGCAGGACGCTGACATCCAGGCAAGAACCGCTCGCCTTCGCCCGTGCGTGCTTCGCCGCGAGGCGGCCATGCCGATCGGCATCGCACGGGCAGGATCGTCTTCAAGCCTTGGATGACGTCGAAGCCGGACAGCCGCGGCATGCCCAACCCTGATTTCTCGACGGCGATGTCCTGCAACCGATTGGCATCGCGCATAACGAGGAGCAGCGAGCCGATCTCGCCTTTGATGATCGCGGTGTCGTAGTCGAGCGGCGCGATTGTGGGACTGTCCCTCTTGCCGGCCTGCGTGCGTGTTCGTGCGCGCAGGAGGAACAAGCGTCGCGCCCCGCCGTTGTGACGATCGGCTAGGGGAGTACCGATTGCAGATATTCTCGCCTTCGGCGGACACCTGGCTGCGTGCCGGGATCGCGGCGCTGGTCGTCGCGGTGTTCGCTGCTGGGCTGGTCGCCGCGGGTTACGCGGACTCCACGTACGCGACGCAAGTGGGGTGGGCCAAGGACCAGGATGTCCCCTTCAGCCATCGTCATCATGCCGGCGAGCTCGGGATCGACTGCCGATATTGCCATGCCACCGTCGAGACTTCCGCCGATGCCGGGCTGCCGGCCACCCACGTCTGCATGACCTGCCATTCGCAGCTGTGGACCGGGGCGCCGATGTTGGCGCCGGTCCGCGCCAGCCTGGCGCAGCACCGCCCTTTGCGCTGGCATCGGGTCGCGCAAGTGCCTGACTATGTCTACTTCAACCACTCGATCCACGTGCAGCGCGGGGTCCCTTGCGTCGAGTGCCACGGGCGAGTGGACACGATGCCGCTGACATGGCGCGCGAAGCCGTTCCAGATGCAGTTCTGCCTCGATTGTCACCGCGATCCGGCCAAGCACTTGCGGCCGCCCGAGCAAGTGACGCGGATGGACTGGGCGAGCTGGTCGCCGCAGATGCGCCAGACTTACGGCTCGGCGGCGCTGCGGCGCTACCACATCGACACCGGCAAGCTCGACAACTGCGAGATCTGTCACCGATGAGTGCGCCCGGCGATCCAGCAGGCGTCGATGCCGCACTGCGCCGCCTCGGGGCCAGCCAGGGGCGGCAGTACTGGCGTTCGCTGGAGGAGCTGTTCGAGACGGCCGAGTTTCGCCGCCGGATCGCGGCCGAGTTTCCCGCGCTCGCGCGGATGCCGACCGACATCGATCGCCGCAGCTTCTTCCAGTGCCTGGCCGCCGCCGTCGCGCTGGCGGGGCTCGATGGATGCGAGCGGCGAGCGGACGAGGACGCCTATCCGCTGATCCTCGCCGATCGCGACAGCCGGCCCGGCATGGTGCGCCACTATGCCACCGCCTGGGAGCTCGACGGTGTCGGCCAGCCGGTGGTGGGCACCTGCCGTGACGGGCGGCCGATCAAACTGGAGGGCAATCCCGACCACCCGGCCAGCGGCGGGAGGACCGATGCCTTCACCCAGGCGGCGCTGCTCGGGCTTTACGATCCGGCGCGGTCCGGCGGGCCGCTGCGCGATGGCGCTCCGGCGACATGGGACGGCTTTGGCGCGGTGGCGCTTGCGGCGCGCGAGCGGTTCGACGCGAGCGGCGGCACGGGCTTCGCCCTGCTGACCGGACCGGTGCAATCGCCCACGCTGCTGCGCCAGATCGCCGGCATGCGTGCGCGCTGGCCGGGGATGGCCTGGCACGTGCACGCGCCGATGGCGGAAGGACCGGCGACGCTCGACGGCATGCCGCCGCTCGACACGATCGACGTGTTGGTCTGCCTGGATGCCGACCCCCTGGGCAACGGGCCGTTGCAGACCTGGCATGCGCAAGGCTGGTCGGCGCGGCGGCGCGCCTTCCAGCAGGGTGACGGCGCGGCGCGGCTGCTGGTGGCCGAACCCACCCCGACGCTGACGGGCGTGACCGCCGAGGCGCGCCTGATCGCGCCGCACTCGCGCATCGCGGCGCTGGCGGCGGCGCTGGGTGCGCGGCTCGGGGTCGCGGAAGGAGCCTCGCAGCCGCTGGACTCCAAGGAACGCGCCTGGATCGAGCAGGCCACGGATGCGCTTCAGGCCAGCCGGGGCGGGGGGCTCCTCTGCGTGGGTCCGCAGCATGGCCCGGAGCTTCAGATGCTGGGGAGCCGGATCAACGCTGCGCTGGGACAACAGGCCGGCGCGCCCCGGTCGCATCCGCAGCCGTGGGGCGACCTAGCAGCGCTGCACCGCGCGATCGGGCAGGGCGGCGTCCACACCCTGCTCATCCTCGACAGCAATCCCTGTTACGCCTCGCCCGACGCGGCAGGCTTGGCGGCGGCGCTCAAGCGCGTGCCGTTGACGATCCACGCCGGGCTCCACCACGACGAGACCGGGCAGGCCTGCCGCTGGCACTTGCCCATCGCGCATCTGCTGGAGAGCTGGAGCGACGTGCAATGCGCCGATGGTTCGGCAGGGCTGGTGCAGCCGCTGGTGCGCCCGTTCCTCGACGTGCGCACGCGCCACCAGGTTCTCGCGCTGCTGACCGACGGCGAGGTGCCCGCGCGCGACCTCGTGCGGCAGACCTGGCCGGGCGACGAAGTGCAATGGCAGTCGCGGCTGCTCAAGGGCTTCGTCGCCGAGGCGCCGATCCCCCCGGCCAAGCCAACCGCGTCGGCGGCTGCGCCACGTTCCGCCGCGCCGCAACCAGGCGACGCGCTCGAGATCGTGTTCCGTCCGGACCCGACAGTGCACGACGGCGCTTTCGCCTCGAACCCGTGGCTGCAGGAGATGCCCAAGCCGCTCACCAAGCTGACCTGGGACAACGCGGTGCATATAGCCCCAGCGCTCGCCGAGGAGCTGGGCATCGCCAACGAGGACCTCGTCGAAGTCTCGGCGGCTGGTGGTTCCATCGTTGGCCCTGCCTGGATCGTGCCCGGCCAGCACGCCCGCACGGTGCTGTTGCACCTGGGTTACGGGCGGCGCGCGGGCGGTCCGGTCGCGCTCGGCTCAGGGTTCGACGCCTATCCGCTGCGCAGCCCGTCCTCGCCCTGGGCGCGGGGCGACGGGAAGCTGCGCAAGCTCTCGGGCACGCGCGCGCTCGCCTGCACCCAGACGCACTGGGCGCTGGGCGGTCACGACTGGATCCGCACGGTCGAAGAGCCGGGCGAAGCGCTGCCGCGCAAGGAGGAGCAGAAGAGCTTCTTCCCGCCCCAGCCCAAGGAGAAACCGGAAAACGGCGCATCCCCGCCGCCCGCCTGGGGCATGGCGATCGATCTCGACTTGTGCATCGGCTGCAATGCCTGCGCCGTCGCCTGCGTGGCGGAGAACAACGTGCCGATGGTCGGGCGCGAGCAAGTCGCCAAGGGCCGCGAAATGCATTGGCTGCGCATCGATCGGTATTACGAGGGCACGCCGGAGGAGCCGCGCCAGAGCTTCCAGCCGGTGCCTTGCATGCACTGCGAGGATGCGCCGTGCGAGACCGGGTGCCCGGTCAACGCCACGGTGCACAGCCCCGACGGGCTCAACCTGCAAGTCTACAATCGCTGCATCGGCACGCGCACCTGCTCGGCCTACTGCCCCTACAAAGTGCGGCGGTTCAACTGGCTCGACTACACCCGCGAAGCCGCGCCGGCGCTGGTGGCGCAGCGCAACCCCGACGTCACCGTGCGCGACCGCGGCGTTATGGAGAAGTGCACCTACTGCATCCAGCGCATCGCCGAGGCGCGGATCGCGGCGGACAAGGAAGGCCGGCCGATCGCGGACGGCGAAGTCGTCACCGCTTGCCAGCAGGCTTGCCCCACGCAAGCGATCGTCTTCGGCGACCTGACGCAGGCCGACAGCGCCGTCGCCAAGCGCAAGGCGAGCGGGCGCGACTACGCGCTGCTGGAGGATGCCAACACCCGGCCGCGCACCACGTACGGCGCAAAGATCGAGGGCGGCGGCAGCGAGAGCGCGGGATGAGCCGCAATGCCACCTATCGCCGCGTCACGCGCGAGGTCGTCACCATCCCGACGCGCTTTCCGGCGCCGCGCATGTGGTGGGCTATGTTCGCGGTGTCCCTCGCGCTGTTCGGGCTGCTGGTGCTCTCGGTAATCGTGCTGTTCATCAAGGGGCCAGGCATCTGGGGCAACAACATCCCGGTCGCCTGGGGCTTTCCGATCTGCAACTACATCTGGTGGATCGGCATCGGTCACGCCGGCACGCTGATCTCGGCGATGCTGCTGCTGCTCAACCAGTCCTGGCGCAACTCGCTCAACCGCTTCGCCGAAGCGATGACGCTGTTCGCGCTGACGTGCGGCGGGCTCTACCCGATCCTGCACTTGGGCCGGCCCTGGTACTTCTACTGGATGGCGCCTTATCCCAACACCATGGACGTGTGGCCCCAATTCAAGAGCCCGCTGACCTGGGACTTCTTCGCGGTCCTGACGTATCTGCTGGTCTCGCTGCTGTTCTGGTACATCGGCATCGTTCCCGACCTGGCCTCCGCGCGCGACCGTGCGAGGAAGCGACGCTGGCAGGTGTTCTTCGGGGTGCTGGCGCTGGGCTGGCGCGGACAGGGGCGGCACTGGCTGCGCTGGAAGCAGGCCTACACGATCACCGCCGCCATCGCGGTGCCGCTGGTGGTCTCGGTCCACTCCGAGATCTCGATGCTGTTCGCCGCTGGACCGATCCCTGGCTGGAACTCGACCGTGTTCCCCGCTTACTTCGTTCTGGGCGCCGCGTTCTCGGGCTTTGCCGTGGTGACCATCATCGCCGTGGTGCTGCGCCACATGCTCAAGCTGGAGGATCTCGTCACCGAGCGACACCTCGACCTGCTCGGCCGCATGACTCTCGCGACGGGCATGATGACGGCCTACGGCTACGTCATGGAGGCGTTCGACGCCTTGTACGCGGGCGGCTACGAGCTGGACACGCTGCAGGACCGCTACGGCGGCTACTACGCCTGGAGTTACTGGGGCGCGCTGTTGTTCAACTTCGTCCCGCTGCAGCTGCTGTGGTGGCGGCGCTGGCGGGTCTCTCCGATACCGGTGTTCCTGATCGCGCTCAGCGTGGTGGTGGGCATGTGGATGGAGCGGTTCATGCTGCTCGTGACCACATTGTACCGCGACTGGCTCGACAGCTCAGTGAACCTCTACCACCCGACGTTCTGGGACTGGTCGCTGTTCATCGGCTTCATCGGGCTGTTCTGTTGCGAACTGCTGCTGTTCGTGCGCTTCCTGCCGGTGATCTCCGCGTTCGAGATCAAGGAGGACTTGGCCGATGGCTGAGGCGGCTCCTTACGCGTTGCTGGCCGAGTTCGCCGATCCGCAACCGGTGCTCGATGGCGCGCGATCGCTGCGCGAGGCCGGCTGGCGGGTCGAGGTGTTCTCGCCGTTCCCGCTGGACGGGCTGGGCGAGGCGCTGGGCTGGAGTGAAAGCCGCGTGCCGCTCGCCTTCCTGATCGGCGGCGTGGTGGGTGCGCTCGCAGGCTTCCTGCTGCAAGCGGGAACGAACCTGCTCTATCCGCTCGACATCGGCGGTCGGCCGCTGATCGCGGTGCCCTCGTTCCTGATGATCACCTTCGAGACGATGGTGTTCGGCGCGGTCTTCGCCGGGATCGGCACGATGCTGGTGAGCAATCGCCTGCCCAAGCTGCACCACCCGGTGTTCGATGCCGAACGCTTCGATCTTGCCACCGACGACCGCTTCTTCCTCGCCGTGATAGCGGGGCGCGACTTCGACGCCTATGCCGCCCGGGCCGCGCTGTGGCGGCTGCAGCCGCTCGACGTGACCGAGGTCGGGAGCGCGACACCGTGAGGTATGCTGCGCTTTTCGCTGCGATGCTGCCGCTCGCCGCTTGCCACGACGGCAACATGGTGCAGCAGGCCCGCTACGACAGCTACGAGCGCGCGGCGCTGTTCCCCGATGGCATGGCGATGCAGCGCCCGCCGAGCGGCGTCGTCGCGCGCGATGCTGCGCAGCAAGCCGCTGCGACCCGGCGCCCGTCGATGAGCTTGGCGCTCGTCCGGCGGGGGCAAGAGCGCTACCAGATCTATTGCGTGCCATGCCACGCGGCGGACGGATCGGGGCAGGGGATCGTGCCCGCGCGCGGCTTCCCGCATCCGCCAGACTTCCACTCGGAGCGCCTCAAGGCCGCGCCGGATGCGCACTTCTACCAGGTCATGACCAACGGCTACGGCGTTATGTACTCCTACGCCGACCGCGTGCCGCCGCAGGACCGTTGGGCCATTGCCGCCTACATCCGCGGCCTGCAGGCGACCGGGCTGCCGCCGCGTCGGGAGGAGCCCGCCCGTGCCGACTAGGCTGCCTGGCTGGATCGGCGCGCTGCCTGCCGTCGCGGCATTGGCGCTGGCGTTGCTCTCGCCCCGCGCGGCGCTGACCGGCTGGCTGGGCGCGGCGGTGCCGTTGCAGGCGCTGCCGCTGACCGGCCTGCTGCTGCTGGCGATGATGCGCCTGATCGCGGGCGAGTGGGAGGCGGCGCTGCGCCCGGTGTGCGAGGCGGCGGCGCGGCTCTGGCCGCTCGCGGCGCTGGCATTCGTGCCGGTGCTGCTCGGGATGCCGGCGATCTACGACTGGCAGCGCGAGCCGCCGGTCTCCGCCTTCCAGGGCGCATGGCTGGGCTATTGGCAGTTCGCCTTGCGCACTGTGTTGTGGTTCGCCGCGCTCGCCATGATCGCGCGCAGTCAGGTCGGGCGGCAGGCGTCCACCAGGGCGAGCGTCGTCGCGGTGATCGTGCTCGTGCTCGGGGCATCGCTGGTCCATGTCGACTGGCTGATGTCGCTCGACCCCAAGTTCCATTCCTCCGGGTTCGGGCTGCAACTGCTCGCGCTGGAGGTCGGCGCCGGGTTCATGGCGTTGCTCGCCGTCCGTTTGCGCACACCGATCGAGGCCAAGCGCGTGCCGACGCTCGGCGGTTTGTTGCTGACGATGCTGCTGCTGTGGGCCTACTTCCAGTTCATGACCTACCTCATCCTGTGGTCGGGGAACCTGCCCGAGGGCGTCGCCTGGTACGACGAGCGCTCGGGCGGTGCATGGACGGTGGCGACGGTGGTGTTCGCCGCGCTCGGCCTCGCGCCGCTGATAGCGTTGCTGCTGCCGCAGGTGCGCAACTGGGCCGGTCCGTTGCGGCTGGCGAGCTTGTGCGGCTTGGCGGGCAAGGCGATCGAATTCGCGTGGTTCGCGGTGCCGGGCCGGGGCTGGGTGGCGGTGCTCGCCTATGCGCTGGCGCTGGCGGCCTTCGCCTTGCTGGTGTTCGATCCGCTTGGCGTGAGGCAGGCCGCATGATCCGCGACCTCCACCCGCACACGCGCCCGCAGCGCACCGAGAACCCGGAACAAGTCGACGAGGCCGCGCGCAAGCTCGGCTACGAGCCGCAGGACTGGCCGGTCGGCAAGATCGCGCGGGGGCTGGCGACCTTGTTCCCGATCCTCGGCCTCGTCATGGCGGCGGCGGCGCCCCTGGTGCGCAGGCTCGGGCCGGACTGGCGGACTTCCTCGGCACTGGTGGCGGCGCGCGACTTCAAGGTGCCCGGGCCGCGACTGGAATCCCGGCCCGGCCTCGACCGCGTGATCCTCGAGGCGCGACGGCGCCAGGCCCTCGACCATGCACCCACGCAAATCGACGCAGCCATGCGCGAAGTCGCGGCGCGCGGCTGGGACGAGCCCAAGCTATGAGCCGCCTGCTGCTGCCGCTGCTGTTCCTGCTGCTGGTCGCCGCCGCGCCGTTCGACCCGTTCGGCGCGGCGAGGGTCGACGAGCGCCCCGGTGCGCAAGTGCCCCTCGACGGCGCGCTGAGGGACGCGAGTGGCGGGGCCACCAGCCTGCGCCGCTTGGCCGAGGGCAAAGTGCTCGTCCTTGTGCCCGTGCTGCACGACTGCCCGAACATCTGCGCAGTGACGCTAGCGGGGATTGCCGATGCCGCGCAGGCGCAAAGGCGCTTCAAGGCGACCCGCGACTTTCGCCTGGTCGCCTTCGGGATCGATCCCGCCGAGACTCCTGCCGATGCTGCGGCGGATCTCGCCCGCCTGAAGGCGCAGCATGGAGGGCTTCCCTTCGCCGCCACGACCGCCTCGCCATCCACGATCCGCGCCGTCACCGACGCGATCGGCTACCACTACGCCTACGACCCCCGCATCGGCCAGTACGCCCATGCGGCCGCCAGCGCCGTGATCACGCCAGACGGGCGGTTGGTGCGCTGGCTCTATGGCCTGAACCCCGATCCGGGCGATCTCGAGCAGGCGATCGCCGATGCACAGGCCGGCCGCACCGGCGGGCTGCTGCGCCAGCTGATCCTGCTGTGCTATCACTACGACCCGCAGACCGGCACCTGGTCGCCGATGATCGACCGGATCCTGCGCTATGCCGGTGTCGCGACGGTGCTCCTTATCGGCGCGCTGATCCTGGCCTTGCGCAGGCGGTTCGCATGAGCGGGCTGCAGCTCTGGCCCGAACAGGCTTCCGCCTACGCGCGGGAAGTCGACTGGCTGATCGGCAGCTTCGGCGTGCTGGTGACCTTGCTCGCAGCGCCGGTCTTCGTGCTGATGCTGCTGTTCATGCTGCGCTACCGCAAGGGCCGCCGCGCCGATCGCAGCCCGCCGGAAGACCGCAATGTCTGGCTGGAGACGAGCTGGTCGGTGATCCCCTTCCTGCTGGTGCTCGCCTTCTTCTTCTGGGCGACGCGCATGTTCCTGATCGAGCGCAACCCGCCGGCCGACGCAATGACCATCGCCGTCGTCGCCAAGCAGTGGATGTGGAAGTATCAGCACCCCGAGGGCGCGCGCGAGATCAACGACCTGCACGTGCCCGCCGGCGTCCCGGTGCGCCTGACGATGACCTCGCAGGACGTGATCCACAGCCTCTACGTGCCGGCGCTGCGCATCAAGCAGGACGTGCTGCCGCGCCAGTACACCCAGCTGTGGTTCAATGCCGACCGGCCGGGTGTCTACCCGATCCGCTGCGCCGAATATTGCGGCACCGACCATAGCGAGATGATCGGCCGCCTGATCGTCCAAAGGCCCCAGGACTATGCCCGCTGGCTCGCAGCCTCGGACACCGACGCCGGGCTGGCGGAGCAGGGCAAGCGCCTGTTCGTGCGCTACGGCTGCTCGGGCTGCCACGGCCCGGCCTCGCCGGTGCACGCGCCCAAGCTCGACGGGCTCTACGGCTCGGTCGTCGGGCTGGAGGGCGGGCGGGTGACCCGCGCCGACGCGCAGTACATCCACGATTCGATCATGCTGCCCAACAAGGACGTGACCGCCGGCTACGCCCCGATCATGCCGCCCTACGGCAATCTCATCGGCGAGGACGAGGTCGTGCCGCTGGTCGCCTATATCAAGTCGCTTGGGCCGCGGAGGGAAGGGCCATGAACCGCACGTCGCAGGACCCGATCCCCAACACGCCCGAGGAGAAGGTCAGCTACCTCAACGCCGGGCACACGCTGCGCTCGTGGCTGCTGACGACCGACCACAAGCGGATCGCGCTGCTCTATCTGGTCTCGATCACCTTCTTCTTCGCCATCGGCGGCAGCGCGGCGGCGCTGATCCGGGCGGACCTGCTGACGCCCGAGGCGGACCTGCTCAGCAACGATGGCTACAACCGTGCCTTCTCGCTGCACGGCATCGTCATGGTCTGGTTCTTCCTGATCCCGTCGATCCCCAACGTCTTCGGCAACTTCCTGATCCCCTTGATGATCGGCGCGCGCGATCTCGCCTTTCCGCGGCTCAACCTCGCCTCGTGGTACATCTTCATGGCGGGCGGACTGGCGACCCTCGTGGTGGTGATCTTGGGCGGCGTCGACACCGGGTGGACGTTCTACACTCCGTATTCGTCGACGTATTCCAACGCCTACGTCATGGGCGCGCTGACGGCGGTGTTCGTCTCGGGCATCTCCTCGATCCTGACCGGGCTCAACTTCATCGTCACCGTGCACAAGTGCCGCTGCCCGGGCATGACCTGGGGGCGGCTGCCGATCTTCGTGTGGTCGCACTATGCGACGTCGGTGATCCTGGTGCTGGCGACCCCGGTGCTGTCGCTGACGCTGATCCTCGTCGCGCTGGAGCGGATCGTGGGCATCGGCATCTTCGACCCGCGCATCGGCGGCGACCCGTTGCTGTTCCAGCACTTGTTCTGGTTCTACAGCCACCCGGCGGTCTACATCATGGTGTTGCCGGCGATGGGTGTAGTCACCGAACTGATCACCGCCGCCGCGCACAAGCGGGTGTTCGGCTACTGGTTCGTCGCCGGCGCCTCGATCGCGATCGCGGTGATCGGCTTCCTGGTGTGGGGCCACCACATGTTCGTCTCGGGCCAGAGCCCGTATGCGAGCGTGATCTTCTCGTTCCTCTCGATCGTGGTCGCGGTGCCGAGCGCGATCAAGGTCTACAACTGGACCGCCACGCTCTACAAAGGCGAGATTCTGCTCGACGGGCCGTTCCTCTTCGCAATGGCCTTCATCGGCCTGTTCGTGGTCGGCGGGCTGACCGGGCTGATGCTGGCGATGCTGGCGATCGACGTGCACGTGACCGACACCTACTTCGTCGTCGCCCACTTCCACTACATCATGGTCGGCGGCACGGTCAGCGCGTTCTTCGGCGCGCTGCACTTCTGGTGGCCCAAGATCACCGGGCGGTTGCATTCGGACCTGTGGTCGCGGGTGGCGGCGGTCATGGTGTTCGGCGGCTTCAACATGACCTTCTTCCCGCAGTTCCTGCTGGGCTACGAAGGCATGCCGCGCCGCTACCATGTCTACGACCCGCAGTTCCAGGTGCTGCACGTCGCCAGCAGCATCGGCGCGGCGGTGCTGGGCATCGGCTACCTGCTGCCGCTGACGTACCTGCTCTACTCGCTGCGCTACGGCAAGCCGGCGGGGCCCAACCCCTGGGGCGCGACCGGGCTCGAATGGTCCGTGCCCTCGCCACCGCCCAAGCACAACTTCGCGGAAATCCCGCTCGTCGACACCGAGCCTTATTGCTACCCGATCGAACCCGACGCGCCGCACGAAGGCGCCAAGACGAGCCCCGAGGCGACGCATGGCTGAGCCACTCTCCCTGCACGACCCGTTCACGCGGATCGAACGCCAGCGCGAGAGCGACCGGTTCGGCATGCTGCTGTTCCTCACGAGCGAGCTGATGCTGTTCGGCGGCCTGTTCGCCGCCGCCCTGTCGCTGCGGCTGCTGCACAAGGCCGCTTACATCCAGGCCTCTGGAGAGATGCACGTGTGGCTCGGCGCGCTCAACACCGCCGTGCTGCTCACCTCCAGCCTGCTCGTCGCGCTTGCGGTCGAGGCGGTCAGGGCGGGGGCGCCGCGCCGCGCCGGCTGGCTCCTGGCGCTCGCGATCGCGCTCGGCCTCGCCTTTCTCGCCATCAAGGGCGGCGAATATGCTCTCGAATGGCACGACGGGCTCGTCCCGCGTTTCCAGCCGGGCGGGCTGCACGACGGCCCGCAAACGCTGTTCATGACGCTCTACTTCACCGCCACGGGGCTCCACGCCCTCCACGTCACCGCCGGGCTGGTGCTGCTGGCGCTCCTGCTCGGCCCGCTGCGCGCCGCGCGTGCGGACCGCGGCGCAACGACGGTTGGAAACCTCGCGCTCTACTGGCATTTCGTCGATGTGATCTGGATATTCCTCTATCCCACGCTCTACCTGGCGCGCTGACATGAGCGCCACGCTTCGCCTCGTCCTCGTCTGGTTCGCGCTCCTGGCGCTGCTCGCGGTCACGGTGGGCGCGACGTTCCTGCCGCTCGGCCCCGTGTTGCCGGCGGTGAGCTACGGCATTGCGCTCGCCAAGGCGCTGCTGGTCGCGTGGTTCTTCATGGACATGCGCCGCGAGGGGGCCCTCGCGCGCCTTGCGGTCGCCACCGGGTTCCTGTGGCTGCTGTTCCTGCTGACGCTCACGTTCGCCGATTTCGCGTCACGTGCCGCCGGATGAGCGCCACCGCCGAATACCAGTTCAAGCCGCACGAGCGGCCGACGATGCCGGGCTCGCCGGCCAATCCCGAGCACCCGCCGCTGCGGCGCGCGTTCTATCTCGCCATCGGCGTCCTCATCGGCATCACCGGCGGGCTGGGCAACGCGCTCGTTTCGGTGAACCTCGCCTTCGCCCAAGGCACTCTCGGCCTCGACAGCAACCAGGCGGCGATGCTGACCGCCGCCTACCTTATGACCAACGTCACCGCCAACCTGCTGCTCGTCAAATACCGCCAGCAGTTCGGCCTGCAGCGCTTCATCCGCATCATGCTGCCGATCTATGCGGGCGCGACGATCCTGCACTTGCTGGTCCACGGTTTCTGGACCTCGATCGCGGTGCGCGCGGCCAGCGGGTTTTCCGCCAGCGCCATGTCGACGCTGACGCTGCTCTACATCATGCAGGGCATGCCCGCGGCCAAGCGGCTGGCCGGGATCATGCTGGGCATCTCCATCCCGCAGCTGGCGACGCCGCTCGCCCGCGCGCTGTCGCCAGGTATCCTGATCAGCGGCGACTGGCACATGCTCTACTGGTTCGAGCTCGGCATGACGCTCGCCAGCCTCGCCGCGATCATGAGCCTGCCGCTGCCGCCCAGCGAGCGGGTCAAGGCCTTCGAGAAGGGCGACCTGCTCACCGTGTCCCTGCTCGCGCCGGGTCTGTGGCTGCTGGTCGCGGTGCTCACCGAGGGGCGGATCGAGTGGTGGACCGAGCGCGCCTGGATGGGCTGGGCGCTGGCGGCGAGCGCGCTGATGATCAGCGTCGCGCTCGCGCTCGAGCACCGGCGCGCCAATCCGCTTATCCACACCCGCTGGCTGGGCACGCGTGAGATGATGCGGCTGATCCTGGTGGCGGTCGCAGTCCGGGTGCTCCTGTCCGAGCAGGCGTTCGGCTCGGTCGGGCTGCTCAATGTGGTGGGCATGATCAACGACCAGATGATCACGCTCAATCTCATCATCGTCGCCGCCTCGGTCGCGGGCATGGTGGCGGCGCTGTTCACGTTCGACCCGGCCGACCCCAGCAAGTCGATCACGGTCGCGATCCTGCTGATCGCGCTCGGATCGTTCATGGACGCGGATGCCAACAACCTGTCGCGGCCCGAGAGTTTCTACGCCAGCCAGGCGCTGATCGGCTTCGCCTCGATGCTGTTCCTCTCGCACACGATGGTCATCGGCCTGTCGCGCACGCTGCTGGCCGGACCGACCCATTTCGTCAGCTTCGTGGTGCTGTTCGGCCTCAGCCAGAGCCTGGGCGGCCTGCTTGGCAACGCGGTACTCGGTACGTTCCAGATCCTGCGCGAGAAGTATCATTCGCACCAGCTGGTCGAATCGATCGTCCTCACCGATCCGCAAGTCGCCGCGCGCCTTCGCGGCACCGGCGCGACGGTTTCGGGCGTGCTAGGCGATCCGACCCTGCGCTCGGCGGAAGGGGCGGCGCTGCTCGCGCGGACGGTGGCGCGCGAGGCGAACATCCTGGCTTACAATGACGTATTCCTACTGATCGGCGTGCTGGCGATGCTGACGTTCATCTGGGGGCTTTCGATCCGCGCCTCGATCCGCAGGCGTGGGGAGACTTCGCCGGTGATTGCGCTACAACGGCGGGCGCAGGCGGGGGCCTCCGCGACTACGGAGTGACGATGGCAGACGGCAGCAGGGCAGGAAGCGGCGACGGGGTGACCAGCGACCCTCCGCTCGACGTCGCGGACGAGGAGGCCAAGGCGGCGTTCGCCGCCGAGCCGATAGCGACTACCGAGCCGGCCAAGCCGGCCGCGACGAGCGGCTGGCGCCCGCCAGAGAAGAGCCCTCTCACGGTCATTGCCATCATCGTCATCGGCATCGTCGCGGTGCTCGCGATCCTCTACGCTTGGCAGCTCCCGCCCTTCGCCGGCTGGGCGCAGGAGACCGACGATGCCTACGTGCGCGGCAAGGTCACCGTGATCAGCCCCCAGGTCAGCGGCTACATCACCGGCGTGCCGGTGCAGGACTTCCAGCAGGTCAAGGCCGGGCAGGTGCTCGCCACTATCGACGACCGCATCTACGCGGCGCGGGTGGAGCAGGCGAAGGCGAACGTCGCCGCGCAGCTCGCCTCGCTCGCGAACTCGCAGCAGTCGGAGCGTTCGCGCCAGGCGGCGCTGGCGGGGCAGGGGGCGGCGGTCGCGAGCGCCCAGGCCAATCTCGTCCGGGCACAGGCGGACATGCGTCGCGCCCAAGCGCTCGTCTCCGACGGCTCGATCTCCGCGCGCGAGTTCGACCAGACCCGCGCTGCGCTGCTCGCTGCCGAGGCCGGCGTGCGCCAGGCCCAGGCGCAGCAGAGCGTCGGCCAGCAGGACGTGCGCTCGGTCGTCGTCGGCCGTGGCGGGCTGGAGGCACAAGTCGAAAGCGCCAGGGCGGCGCTGCACCTCGCGCAGATCGACCTCGACAACACCCGCATCCGTGCACCCACGGACGGGCGCCTGTCCGAGATCGGCGTGCGCCAGGGCGCCTACGTCACCTCGGGCACGCAGCTCATGTTCCTGGTGCCGCATGAACTGTGGATCATCGCCAACTTCAAGGAAGCGCAGACCCACACCATGCGCCTGGGCCAGGCCGTGACCTTCCGTGTCGACGCGCTCGGCGGCGCCACTCTCACGGGTCACATCGAGAACATCTCACCCGCCGCGGGCAGCGAGTTCGCCGTGCTCAAGTCCGACAACGCGACTGGCAACTTCGTCAAAGTCGCGCAGCGCATCGCCGTGCGGGTGCGGATCGATCCCGGCCAGCGTCTCGCCGAACGACTGCGACCGGGCATGTCGGTCGAAGTGCGGGTGGCGACCAGCGAATGAGGCGTCGCGCGGCTGTCCTTGTCGCCGCCCTGCTGGCGAGTGCCTGCGCGGGTCCACAGGTCGGGACCGCCCCGGTCGAGCCGGTGACGCCGCCGCCGGACTGGCGCACCGTGGCAGGCACCGCCGCACCGATCGAGGCCGAGTGGTGGCGCCGCTTCGCCGACCCGCAGCTCACCGCCTTGGTCGAGCGTGCGCTCGCCCGCAACAGCGACATCGCCATCGCGGTCGGCCGGGTGCGCGAGGCGAGGGCGCAGGAACTGCTTGCCCGCTCGGCACTGCTCCCCACGCTGGACGGTAGCGGTGGAGCCAGCCGCGCGCGCAGCGTGAGCGCGTTCGGCACGCCCGAGATCCAGAACGGCGCGCAGCCGCAGCTTCAAGCGGCTTGGGAGGTCGACTTGTTCGGCCGCCTGGCCGACCAGCGCGCGGCGGCCCGCCAGAACTGGATCGCCAGCCAGGCTGCGCGCGACGCGGTGCGCCTCTCGGTCGGTTCGGCGGCGGCGAGCGGCTATGTCACGCTGCTCGCGCTCGACGCGCGGCTGGCGGTGACGCGCCAGACCCTGGCGCTGCGCGAGGACTCGTTGCGGCTGATCCGCCGCCGGGCCGAGGCCGGCTACTCCCCCAAGCTCGAACTGGAGCAGGCCGAAGCGGACTACCAGGCGGCTGCCCGCCTGGTCCCGCAGGCGGTGGAAGCGATCACGCGGCAGGAGAACGGCCTGCGCCTCCTGACAGGCGACGTGCCCGGTCCCGTCGAACGCGGTCGGAGGCTCGAGGCCTTGCTTGCGCCGCCCGTGCCCGACACGCTGCCGTCCGAACTGCTCGCGCGCCGGCCCGACGTCGCGCAGGCCGAAGCGACGCTGGCGGCGACCGACAAGTCGCTGGCCGCGGCGCGCAAGCGCTTCCTGCCCTCGCTGCGCCTTTCCGCCGCCGGCGGCGCGGTGTTCTCCTCGCTGCTTGCCGACCCGGTCACGATCTGGTCGGTCGGCGGCAGCGTGCTCGCCCCGCTGTTCGAAGGCGGTCGCCTGCGCGCCGGGGCCGAAACCGCCGCGGCCCAGCGCGACCAGGCCGCCGAAAGCTACCGCCGCGCCGCGCTCACCGCCTTTCGCGAGGCGGACGACGCGCTAGCCGGCGTCGCCAGCGCCGACGCGCAACTGCGCATCGGCATCGCCCAGCGCGACGCGCTCGCCGAAAGCTACCGCCTCGCCCGCAACCGCTACCGCGCCGGCTACTCGCCGTTCCTGGAGCAGCTCGACGCCCAGCGCGGACTTCTCGCGGCCGAGCTGGCGCTCGTGCAATCCAGGTCCGATGCGTTGACCGCCCGCATCACCCTCTACCGCGCCATGGGCGGCGGATGGACGGGCGCGGAACTGCCGGAGTAACCGCGCTTCGTCGACCCGGACTTGATCCGGGTCCGGGATCGTCTGCGAAGCTGAAAGAGGGCGTGCGGGCGCTGCGATGCCGCGACGTGGCGGAACCGGTCCCGGGTCAAGCCCGGGACGACGAAAGTTCAGAACACCGGGTCGTAGCCTGGAGGCAGTTCGCTCACATCGCTGTGGCCGGGGACGTGGATGCCGCACTCGACCTTGTCCCAGCCCTTCCAGCGGCCCGAGCGCGGGTCTTCGCCCGGCGCGACCTTGCTGGTGCACGGCGAGCAGCCGATCGAGGGGTAGCCTTCCGCCACCAATGGGTGCGGCGGCAGGTCGTGCTCGGCGATGTAGGCGGCGATGTTCTCGGGCGCCCAGTCGATCAGCGGGTTGATCTTGAGCCGGCCAGCGGCGTCCGTGGCGTCGATCTCGAAGCGCGGCAGGCTGGCGCGGGTCGAGGCCTGGAACGCCTTGCGCCCGGTGATCGTCGCGTCGTAGCCGGCCAGCGCCTTGGCCAGGGGCTTGACCTTGCGGATCTCGCAGCAGCCGTCGGGATCGTAGGACCAGCGCAGGCCGGTCTCGTCGCGCTTGGCGAGATCCTCGGCATCGGGCGTCAGGTTGATCACGTTGGTGAGGCCGAGCCGCGCGATCAGTGCATCCCGGTAAGCCAAAGTCTCGGGGAAGTGCTTGCCGGTGTCCAGGAACAGCACCGGGATGCTTGGATCGACACGGCTGACCAAGTGCAGCAGCACCGCGCTCTCGGCCCCGAAGCTGGAGACCACCGCGACATCGCCCGCCATCTGCTCACGCAGCAGCGTTTCTAGCATCTCGATCGTCTCGGTGCCGCGGAACAGCCGGTTGAGGCGCACCGCGTCGGCTTCCTGGAACTTGGCCGACGTATCGATGCGGTCACGGATACGGTCGGTCCGGACGGGCTCTGAAGTGTCGTCGAGCGCTTTGAACATGATCGCGAATCCCTAAACAGCGGGCCTCGTGCGAGGTCTTCTCGTGCCAGGATCAGATGGGTTTTCGCAGGTGCGAAGTCGACGAAGAAAAAGGACGAGGGGGTGTAGGGAGGTTTTTAGCCGCGCGGAGGTAGAGATTTACGCCTCTGCTGCTGCTCCTTCCCCCTCGATGGGGGAAGGAAAGCGTAGCTTGCGGCCGTGAGGTCGCTAGCGCAGCTTGGATGGGGGTGAGCCCGTGGTTGAAGCCGTGCCAGGACGAGAGCGCACCCCCATCCAACTGCGGCTAGGCGCTTGCAGCGCCAAGCCTTCGTATCCTTCCCCCATCAAGGGGGAAGAGACCTCGCCGTTTCAGCCGGCGTGGCGCTTGGCCCAGATCGGCTGGCGGCCATCCGCCGTCGCCTGGTAGACGTTGTCCCAGCGCTTGAACGCAGTCTGCGCATCGGCTTCGTTCAGCGGCTTGTCGGGCGCGAAGGCGTCGAAGCCGCAGCGCTGGAGGTGGCCGAGCATGTCGATCACCACATCGCCCACCGCGCGGACTTCGCCAGTGAAGCCGGCTTCGCGCAGAATGCGGGCCGACGAGTAGCCGCGCCCGTCGGTCCAGGCGGGGAAGTTCACTTCGATCAGGCGCAGCCGGTCGAGGTGCGGCAGCAGGTCGCGCGCATCGTCGCCAGGCTCCACGCGCACGGCCGTCGCGTTGGTCTGCTCGGCGAAGGCGTCGACCGTCACCGCCGGATCGGACACCGGCTCATCATCGCGGAAGCGGAACTGCACGTCGCTCATCGGGCGGCCTCGCAGAGGCGCGTTGGGCGGACGGGATCGGGCCAATTAGCCATAAAGCGCTTCCTTGAACGGTGCCATGCCGATGCGGCGGTAGGTGTCGAGGAAGCGTTCGCCCTCCTCGCGCTTGCCGAGGTAGACTTGCGTCGCCTTCACGACGGCCTCGACGATGCCGTCCTCGTCGAAGCCGGGGCCGGTGATCTGCCCGAGCGAGGTATCCGCCCCCTCCGATCCGCCGAGCAGGAGCTGGTAGTTCTCCTTGCCCTTCCGGTCGACGCCCAGGATGCCGATATGGCCGGCGTGGTGGTGGCCGCAGGCGTTGATGCAGCCCGAGATCTTCAGCTTCAGCTCGCCCAGCTCCTCGAGCTTCGGCGCGAAACGCTCGGAGATCTTCTGCGCGATCGGGATCGAGCGCGCGTTGGCGAGGCTGCAGTAGTCGAGCCCCGGGCAGGCGATGATGTCGCCGATGGTGTCGAGGTTGGCGGTGCCCAGGCCCGCCTCGTCGAGCTTGCGCCAGATGGCGTAGAGCTCGGCCTTCTTCACGTGCGGGAAGACGATGTTCTGTGCGTGGGTGACGCGCAGCTCGTCGAACGAGTGGTCGCGCGCGATGTCGGCCATCAACCGGATCTGGTCGGCGGTCGCGTCGCCGGGGATGCCACCCACCGGCTTCAGGCTGACCGTCGCGATGATATAGCTCGTCTGCTTGTGCGCCTGGGTATTGCGTTCCACCCACAGACGGAAGTCGGGATCGGTCAAGTCGAGATCGTCCGACAGCCCGCTCTCAAACGCGGGATCGGCGAAGTACTGCTGGATTCGCTCGAGCTCGGCGATCGGCGGCTCGATGCCTTGCGAGAGGAGGTGCTGGAACTCCTCCTCGACCTGGCGGGTGTACTCGTCCTTGCCCAGTTCGTGGACCAGGATCTTAATGCGCGCCTTGTACTTGTTGTCGCGCCGGCCGTAGCGGTTGTACACGCGCAGGCACGCTTCCGAATACGTGATCAGCTGGTCGAGCGGCACGAACTCGCGGATCATCGGCCCGATCATCGGCGTGCGGCCCATGCCGCCGCCGACGTAGAACTGGGCGCCAATCTCGCCAACTGCATTGCGGACCATCTTGATGCCGATGTCGTGCAGCTTCATCGCCGCGCGGTCGGTTTCGCTGGCGATCACCGCGATCTTGAACTTGCGCGGCAGGGTCAGGAATTCGGGATGGAAGCTCGACCACTGGCGCAGCAGCTCGGCGTAAGGGCGCGGGTCGATGATCTCGTCCGCGGCGGCGCCGGCGTACTGGTCGGAACTGATGTTGCGGATGCAGTTGCCGCTGGTCTGGATCGCATGCATCTCGACCGAGGCGAGCTCCGCGAGGAGGTCGGGCGTCTCCTCCAGCTTGATCCAGTTGTACTGGATGTTCTGCCGGGTGGTGAAGTGGCCGTAGCCGCGATCGTACTTGTCGGCGATGTCGCCCAGTAGCCGCATCTGCGCGCTGCTCAGCGTGCCGTAGGGCACCGCGACGCGCAGCATGTAGGCATGGAGTTGGAGGTAGAGCCCGTTCTGCAGGCGCAGCGGGCGGAACTGCTCTTCGGTCAGCTCGCCCGAGAGGCGGCGGCGCACCTGGTCGCGGAATTCCTCGACGCGGGTTTCGACCATCTGCTGGTCATACTGGTCGTACTTGTACATCTCAGATCACCCAGTTGAGCGCTTCGGGGTCGGCGGGCTTGAGCGTCAGGTCGGGCCGCACCGTGGGCCCGAGCGCGCGGATGCGGTCCTTGATATGCGCCGGGCGTACGCCGTCCGCGGTACGCTCGCCGTCGATCACGTAGGCGGCAAAGACGTTGCGCGCGGCTTCCTCGCGGGCGATCAGGTCGGCTGCGTGTTCGCCGACATCGACTGCGTCGTCGACGTGGAGCGACCAGCCTTCGCCGGTCCACCAAGTGACGGCGCCGCTCTTGAGATCGTTGCCGGTCAGGATCTTCACTGTGCAGCCTCCAGGGCGATATCGCGAACCACGGTGTCGGGCGCCGCCGCCACATCGCCGATGACGATCAGGGCGGGGCTGCGGACGCGCTGGCGTTGGACGAGTTCTGGCAAGCCCGCAAGGGGGCTGCGCAGCACGCGCATCTCGGCCCGGGTCGCATTCTCGATCACGGCGACGGGCGCGTCGGGCGCCAGGCCGTCGGCGATCAGCTTCTCCGCGATCTGGGCCGCGGTGGCGAGGCCCATGAAAATGACCAGCGTGCGGCCCTTACCCGCGAGTCCGGCCCAGTCCTGCTCGGCCAAGCCCTTGCACTGGCCGGCGACGAAGCTGACGATCGAGGCGTGCGCGCGGTGGGTGAGGGGCATCTGCGCGGCGGCGGCGGCGCCCATCGCGGCGCTGATGCCGGGTACGACCTGCACCGGCACGCCGGCGGCGCGGCAGGCCTCCGCCTCCTCGCCGCCCCGGCCGAAGATGAACGGATCGCCGCCTTTCAGGCGCACGACATCGTGGCCGGAAAGCGCCTCGCGCACCAGCAGCGCGTTGATATCATCCTGCTTCATCGTGTGGCGCGAGCGCGCCTTGGCGACCGAGACGAGACGGGCGCCCTGGCGCGCCATCGACAGGATCTCGGGCGAGACCAGCCCGTCGTGCACGATCAGCCCGGTCGACATGATCAGCCGCGCGGCGCGCAGGGTGAGAAGGTCGGGGTCGCCCGGGCCGGCGCCGACCAGATGGACGGTGCCGGTTCTTGGACCGACACGGGAATCGGCGGGAAGTGCAGGGCCTTGCATGGTCCGCCAGATGACGCGGTGCGACCCGCGACGCCAGCCAGAATGGCTTAAGCGGTCGGTAGGTGGGCTTTATGGTGATCGATCGCGAAACGAGAGAAGTGCGTGGTGTCGAAGCATCCCGTCAAAGCAACCCGGCGGAGCATCCCGTCGACCCGGGCTTGACCCGGGCTCGGTTCCGCCACGTCGTGAGCTTGCAGGCTTACGCGTTCAGGTTTGTCGTTGCCGGAACCGGTCCCGGGTCAAGCCCGGGACGACGATCGTCCTACCCAGCTCTTACTTGGGCGAGAGCACCATCAGCATCTGGCGGCCTTCCATGCGCGGATAGGCTTCGACCTTCGCCACCTCGGCGACGTCGGCCTGCACCCGGCGCAGCAGGTCCATGCCCAGCTGCTGGTGCGAGAGCTCGCGGCCGCGGAAGCGCAGGGTGACCTTCACCTTGTCGCCGTCCTCGATGAAGCGGTTCACGTTGCGCATCTTCACTTCGTAATCGTGGTCGTCGATGTTGGGACGCATCTTGATCTCCTTGATCTCCTGCGTCTTCTGCGACTTGCGCGCGAGGTTGGCCTTCTTCTGTGCCTCGTAGCGATACTTGCCGACATCAAGGAACTTGCACACCGGCGGGTCGGCGTTGGGCGAGACCTCGACGAGATCGAGGCCGACTTCGGCGGCCTGCGCGATTGCCTCGCGCGTGTACATGACGCCCAGGTTCTCTCCGTTTTCGTCGATCACGCGGACTTTGTCTGATTGGATCAGATTGTTGTAGCGCGGTCCGCTCTTGACCGGTGGCGTCATCATGCGCCGGGGTGGGGGTGCTATATGCGTTCTCCAGACTCGTTGTAGCTATGGACGGAATTGGCGGGCCTTAATGCGAATCACCCCCGCAAGCAAAGCGGGAATCGACACCGAGCCGGTGCATGCTGGCGATTTCACTTGGGCGGCCCAAGCGCGATATGGGAACTCAGGCGGCGGCGCGCCAGAGGGGGTACTGCACAAGCTTTCCGCTGGCGGGCAGGATCGCGTCGATCGCCGAGGCGGGCTGCATCGCCGAGAGGATCTCGGGCGCGGCCGCGTCCATGCCGCCGGTGAGCGCGCCGAACGCCGGCAGGATCATCCGCCGCTCGCTGGCGACGGCGCAGGGCCGGGCGATCCGCCGGCCGCGCGCGGCGACGACGAGGCGCGGGTGGAAGTGGCCCGACAGCTCGGGCGCGGTCTCCCCGGCGCGGGCCCGGTGGCGCAGCGCGAAACCGCCGAGGGTCGCCTCCGCCACCACCTCGCCGCCGGCCGAGCGCTCCAGCGCGGGATCGTGGTTGCCGGTGATCCACACCCACTCGACCGCGCGGGTGAGGGCGGCCAGCATCCCGGCAGCGTGCGGCTCGAGCCGGGTGGTGCCGGCGCTGTCGTGAAAGTTGTCCCCCAGCGCGATCACGCGGCGCGCACCGGTCTCGCGGATCGCCAGCGCCAGCCGCTCCAGCGTCTCGCGGCTGTCGTAGGGCGGGAGCATCTGGCCGTTCCGAGCGAAGAAGCTCGCCTTTTCCAGGTGGAGGTCCGCGACCAGCAGTGCCTGCTCGCGCGGCCAGTTGAGCGCGCGGCCGGCGACGAGGTGGAACTCGTTGTCACAGAACGAAAAGGGAACCATGAACCGGCCTTGCCGCAGCCGGCGCGATTTGGCAAGCGCCCTCGATGACCAGCACCATGACCGATTGGACACCTTTCACCCAGCGCGCCCGCGACTGGTTCGAGCACTTGCGCGATTCCATCTGCGCCGAGTTCGAGGCGATCGAGCGCGAGGCGGGCAGCGACGCGCGCTTCGGCTACACGCCGTGGCAACGCGCGGCGGTCGAGGGAGAGGGCGACGAGACCGGCGGCGGCGTTCAGGGCCTGATGAAAGGCCGCGTGTTCGAGAAAGTGGGCGTCAACGTCTCGACCGTGCGCGGCGGACTCTCGAAGGAATTCGCCGCCAGCATCAACGGCGCCAGTGCCGAGCAGAACGCCTTTTCCGCGACCGGCATCAGCCTGGTCGCGCACATGGCCAACCCGCATGTGCCGGCGGTGCACATGAACACGCGGTTCCTGACGACCACCAAGGCCTGGTTCGGCGGCGGCGGCGACCTCAATCCGCCGATCCCCTACGACGAGGACACCGCTGAGTTCCACACCGCCTTCAAGGCCGCGTGCGACGGCTTCGCGCCCGACGCCTACGATAAGTACAAGGCCTGGGCGGACGAGTACTTCTACATCCCCCACCGCAAGGTCCATCGCGGCGTCGGGGGCATCTTCTACGACCATCTGGAATGCGCCGACGAGGCGCAGTGGGAGGCCAACTTCGCCTTCACCCGCGCGGTGGGGGAAGCGTTCCTGGCCGTCTTCCCGCGGCTGGTGCGCCGACGCATGGGCCAGCCCTGGAGCGCGGCCGACAAGGCTCGGCAGCTCGAATGGCGCGGCCGCTATGCCGAGTTCAACCTGGTCTACGATCGGGGCACACTGTTCGGCCTCAAGACTGGCGGCAACATCGATGCGATCCTGATGAGCCTGCCCCCCGAAGCCACCTGGAGCTGAGCAAGGGCAGGCCGCCCATCCGCGATGTGCTCTGCCAGCCACAATCCCCGTAAATCCACGGAGGCCCGTTTGACGGCGCGTCCGCGCGGCTTAAGCTGCCTCTCGCACGTCATCAGGATAGGGCAGTATCCATGCGTCCCGGCCGCTTCACTTCGCTTCTGGCTCTTGCGGCGCTGCTCTCCGGGTGCGGCGGGGGTGGGGGCGGAGGATCGGGTTCGAGCGGGAGCGTGACCCCGACGCCCAGTCCCACGAGCACGGCGACGCCCACGCCCACGACCAGTTGTACGCTCGCTTCGCGGCAGAAATGGGTGCTTGCCCAGCTCCAGGAATGGTACCTGTTCCCGGACCTGCTCGACTCCTCGGTGAACCCGGCGAGCTACAACAACCTCGATGACTATGTCGACGCGCTCGTCGCCCCGGCACGCGCGCAGTCGAAGGATCGCTACTTCACTTACGTCACCTCCATCAAGGAGGAGAACGCCTACTACTCGCAAGGCAGCACCGCCGGCCTCGGCGTGCGGCTCGGCTACGACAGCACCGCGCGCCGCCTCTATGTGCTGGAGGGCTATGAGGGCTCGCCGGGACTGGCCGCCGGGCTCGATCGCGGAACCGAGATCACGGCCATCGGCACGTCGAGCGGCAACCTGCAGACCGTGTCCTCGCTGGCGGCGAACGGCGGCTCGGACGCGGTCGGCAACGCGCTTGGCCCCTCCACTGCCGGCACCACGCTGGCCTTGCAGATCCGCCAGCCCAACGGCGCGGTCTCGACCGTGACCGTCGCCAAGCAGACTTATACCCTGCCGCCGGTATCCTCGCGCTATGGCGCCAAGGTGATCACCGACAACGGCCGCAAGGTCGGCTACGTCAACTTGCGCACCTTCGTCGACACCGCCGATCCGGCGCTGCGCAGCGCGTTCGACAGCTTCCGCGCGCAAGGGATTACCGAGATCATCGTCGACTTGCGCTACAACGGCGGCGGCCTGATCTCGATCGCCGAGCTGTTCAGCAACCTGCTCAATGCCCAGCGCGCGGGACAAGTGCTGGATTACACGACCTTCCGCGCCTCCAAGTCGAGCCAGAACGGGACGACGCCCTTCACCTCGCTGCCCCAGGCGGTCGCGACCACCAAGGTCGCCTTCATCGGCACCGGCAACACCGCCAGCGCCAGCGAGCTCGTGATCAACGCGCAAAAGCCCTACCTCGGCGACAACGCGGCGCTGATCGGCAGCAACACGTACGGCAAGCCCGTCGGCCAGATCGCGCTCGACCAGGCCGCGTGCGACGACCGGTTGCGCGCCATCGCCTTCCGCACTGAGAACGCCAATCACGAGGGCGACTACTACACCGGCCTCGCCGCGCGCATGAACCGGACCTGCCAGGCGGACGACGACATCTTCCACCCTCTCGGCGATCCGCAGGAAAGCTCGATCAAGACAGCGCTCGATTTCCTCGACGGCCGCAGCTGCACTCCGATTCAGACCACCGGCGTCGCCGCCCAGAGCGCCGCCGGCAAGCGCCTGCCGCTGGCGACCGAGAACCCGACGACCATCCAGCGCGAACTGCCGGGATTGTTCTGAGGGGCGACATGCGCCCGACCCGAAGGACCTAGGGGCGGCCAGGCGAGTGGCACGAGGTAGCATCTCGCGCCCAATCGACCTTGGCAGGATCGGGCAACTGTTGTTCATTCTCCGGGCGAGCGTCCGCCACGCCGACCTGGCTTTCCACCCACGTCTTCTTGTCATCGAACGTCGGCAGCAGACGGTTGGCGGCAATGGCCTGGTTCGGTGTCAGTTCGGCCTCTAAGGTACGGCTGGAGCGTATGAGCCTGGCGATATTGTCCTTGAACGACGCGGTGCGATAGTAGGCGATCCCGCCGATTACTCGATCCATGGAGCGGGTTTCCAGTGACCAACTCTGACCCTTGACCGCCGGCAGCTTGATCTGCGTGACGTTGCACGAGAACCGCCTCGGGTCGTTCGCGTAAGGTGCCGAAGTGTCCTGGCCGGTCGGCCGCTCCAGTTTGTCCGGCTTGTAGAAGCCGCCCGCCGGCAGGTAGTAGGTGTAGGTCGTCTGGCCCCCTTGCGTGTTCTTGTCCCAGTCGATGTCGCCCACGCCCTTGATGACGAGGGTCATGGCGCCTGTGTCCGCATCGTAACGCCAGTCGACCGACTGCGGATCGATCCATCCGTCGGCCGCTTGTTGGCGCATGCTGGCCTCCGCCGTTTCGCGAGACATCGATTGCAGAGCCTGGTTGAGCCCGAGCGCGCCATCTCCCCGCAGCACGCGGGTCAGGGTCACCTTCGCCTTCGTATCGACACCTGCACTCGCGTCGATATCCACGAAATTGATTTCGCTCGGCTGCGTTAGCGGTTTGAATTCGATCCGCTCCAGGGGCTCACCCTTGTCACTGAGCGGCAGGACCCAGCGATAGGGTACGTCACCGTCCGTCAGCAGCCGCCCTTCGCCCGTGCGCGTGCCGTCGAGCCAGTAACGCTGGCCGGCTATGACGGTGCGCACGACGACGTGATCGAACACCACTGGGCTGGGCAGACGCTCGTCGAATCCGTCGCCACCGCCACTATTGACCAGCACTGCCTGCGCCGGGATGCCGAGTTTAGCCAGGACGGCAAGGAGCATCGCCGCCTTTCCCTTGCAATCGCCGAACCGCCGCTCCCAGGTCTCGGTGGCGGGCGCCGGGTGATAATTCCCGCCGTTCATGCCGGTGAAGACATAGCGTATGTGATCCTGAACCAGTTGTAGGGCGCCCAGCGCGCGGTCGCGCGGTGCGCCGCTTTTGGCGATGCGACCGATCTCGGCCTTCAGTGCGGCGTCGTCCGGCAGTCGTGCGGCTTGCTTGAACAGAGCGCTCGTGCTTGCAGAGACGGCTTGCCAGCTGTCGAAGCCGGAGTACTCGATCAGTCGTGCTACGCCAAAGCGTGCCGGCGCGAATGCCGGCGCGGCGATCTTGGGCGGGTCCAGCAGTGTCGCGGATATCGCATGATCCTGCTTTGTCAGTGCCGTCGTCAGGTCTTTGGTGGCTTGCCAGCGCAAGTGCGGATTGCGCTCCCAATCCATCGCCACGTGGTAGCTGCCTGGCGCGAGCTCTCCGGGAAGGGCGATCGCCCCGAACACATGCCCCGGGAAGGGCGGCCGGCTCTCCTCGGTGGTCATGGCGAATTCGACCTCGTCGCCGATGCGCAGCCCCGGGATTTGCAGGCTGGCGGTCAGCATGCCGTCCAGCATCGCTTGCTCCAGCCGGCCCTCCCGCTGGAAGATGCTGAACTTGCTGGACTTGAGGACATCGATCACTTGGTCACCCCGATGGATGAGCAGGCGATGGACCGTGACGAGGGTGGTGTCGGGGTCCCACACCAGGCTGACGTTGCCCAGCGCCAGGGCTTCGCTGCGCAGGATGCGCATGCGGTACGCAGTGCTGGTCGAGACCGTGTCGCCGACGATGCGGACCTGTGTATCGTTGAAGATCACGTCAAGCGCGCCGCTCGAAACCTGGCGAGCCAGCGCCGGCGGGTGTGGCTTGACCCAAGGCTCTTCGGCTGCGTAGCGCACCTCCGACCCAACCGGCTCTGCACAGGCCGGCATGGTGACCGCCATGCCGGCACCCGCTAGAATGATCGCTAAAGACTTGCGCACCATGTTCCCCGTTCGCCCCCGCGTTCCGTCGACCATGATTGTTCCTCCGCAGCTCACGTCGCGCAAGTCGAAAACAGGATGGAAGTGGGGGTGCGTGTTCCTTACCCCTTGCCGCGGGGGCGAAAATCCTCACATGGTTGGCGCCGAATGCTGCGCCAGTACGAACTCGTCGAACGCGTCAAAGCCTACGATCCCGATGCGGACGAGGCGATCCTGAACCGTGCCTATGTCTATACGGTCCAGAAGCACGGCTCGCAGAAGCGCGCGAGCGGCGATCCCTATTTCAGCCA
>Ga0070665_100001222_pt1 | contig 31266 bp, 28 predicted proteins | sample KBSS13metaG_FD_65862 | JGI IMG/M metagenome (GOLD analysis project Ga0070665, IMG submission 65862) | Switchgrass rhizosphere microbial communities from Kellogg Biological Station, Michigan, USA - KBS S1-3 metaG | ecosystem: Host-associated > Plants > Roots > Rhizosphere > Soil ... | reverse complement strand
GCCGTGCTCGCGCGCGACCTCGCGGAGCGTGCGGCCCGAGGCCGAGGCGTCCTTGACGATCTCGGAGGCCTTGTCGTAGCCGATGTACGGGTTGAGCGCGGTCGCGACGGCCAGCGTGCCCTCGGCCGAGCGCTCGCAGCCCTCGAGGTTCGCCTCGATGCCGTCGACGCACTTGCGCGCGAGGAGCGTCGAGGCGGCGGTCAGGAGGCGGATGGAGCCGAGCAGGTTGCGTGCGATGAGCGGGATGCGCACGTTCAGCTCGAAGTTGCCCTGCAGGCCGCCGACGGTGATCGCCGTGTCGTTGCCGATGACCTGGGCGCCGATCTGCAGCACGACCTCGGGGATGACCGGGTTGACCTTGCCCGGCATGATCGAGGAGCCCTTCTGCAGCTCGGGCAGGAACAGCTCGCCGATCCCGGAACGGGGGCCGGAGCCCATGAGCGCGAGGTCGTTGGCGATCTTCGTGAGCGAGACGGCGATGACCTTGAGGGCCCCGGAGAGCTCGACGAGCGCGTCGCGGTTGCCCTGCGCCTCGAACGGATCCTCGGGGGCGCTGATCGTGAGGCCCGTGGCCTCCGTGAGCTGCGCGCGCACGCGCGCGGCGAACTCGGGGTGCGTGTTCAGGCCGGTGCCGGTCGCGGTGCCGCCGAGCGGGATCTGCGCGACCTGGGGCAGCGCGTTGCGCACGCGGCGCGCGCCGAGGCGGGCCTGCGCGGCGTAGCCGGCGAACTCCTGGCCCAGCGTGACGGGGACCGCGTCCATGAGGTGCGTGCGGCCCGACTTCACGATGTCCTTGAACGCATCGGCCTTCGCCGCGAAGGACCGCTCGAGCTCCTCGAGGGCGGGGAGCAGCTCGTTCGTCGCCGTGTCGAGGGCGGCGAGGTGGACGGCCGACGGGAAGACGTCGTTGGACGACTGCCCCATGTTCACGTGGTCGTTGGGATGTGCGGCGTCGCCGGCGAGCGTCGCGATGACCTCGTTGGCGTTCATGTTCGAGCTCGTGCCCGAGCCCGTCTGGAAGACGTCGATCGGGAACTGCGCGTCGTGCTCGCCGGCGGCGATCTGGTCGCCCGCCGCGCCGATGCGCTCCGCGATGTCGCCGTCGAGCAGCCCCAGCTCTGCGTTCACCCTGGCCGCCGTGGCCTTGATCCGGCCCAGCCAGTGGACCACCGACGCCGGGATCGGCTCCCCGGAGACGGGGAAGTTGTCGATCGCCTTGGTGGTCTCTCCACCCCAGAGCTGCTCGATGGTCGCCATGTTTCGGTGTCTCCTCAGGTGCTGTGTCGGACGCACTCAAGTTAGCCGCAGAACGACACGAGCTCGCGCGCGACGCCGACCGCGTCGTCGTAGGCGATGAGGTAGCCGGTCCCCGGCAGGATGCGCAGCTGCCCGTCGGGCAGCAGGTCGAGTGCCTCCTCGGCCTCGCTGAGGGGGTGCGCCTCGTCCTCGTCGGCCCACAGCAGCAGCACGGGCATGTCCAGCCCGCCGAGCTGGTCGAGCACGGCGCGCTGCGCGCCTCCCGGCCATGCGCGGGCCGCCCGCGCCCACGAGCGCGCGAGGTTCGGGTTGCCGCCGACGTCGGCCATGGCGTGGCGGACGAGATCGCGCGCGGCGGGGTTGTTGCGGACCGTCAGCTTCATGCCGCGCTCCGGCCGGACGGCGAGCTTCGCGGCGTGGGCGATCGCCCGGTCGAGGCCCGGCACGGACCCGGCGCGGGCGACGGCGCGCACCAGGTCGCGGCGGGCAGGGTGCTGCGGTGGGCGGTGCAGGCGCGTCGGCATGATCACGAGCCGTCCGGGATGCAGCTGTCCGTTGGCGACGGCGCGCAGCAGCACCTGGGCGCCCGCGCCGTGCCCCGCGACGAGCGGCCGCGGCCCGGCCGTGTCGACGCAGAAGGCCGCCATGACCTCGGCGAACCAGTCGAGCGTGTACGGGTGGCGCGGGCGATCCTCGGAGTCGCCGTGCAGCGGCAGGTCGGGGAGGACCAGGCGGAAGCGATGGGTGAGGTGCTCGACGACCGGCTCGAACTCCCGGTGCGACAGCCCCGCGCTGTGCAGCAGCACGAGGCCGGGCCCGACGCCCGCCTCGCGGTAGGCGACGCGCGTCCCGTCGGCGGCGTGGAACAGGCGCAGCCGCAGCGGCGTCATCCCGATGCCTCCCCCGCGCGCAGGCCCTCGCCGAGCGCCGCGACCGACGCCGGGTCGGCGACCTCCGACCCGGTCCGCTCGAGCCGGTGCGTGAGCTCGGCGCTCGTGCCCGACGAGCCCTCGATCCCGCGTCGCGCCGCGCCGATGAGGTAGCCGAGCCGGCGCGCCGCGGTGGGATCGCCGTCCGCCTTCGTCTCCAGGTTCTCCGCCACCGCGGTGAACGTGATGCCCAGGTCCTGCAGGAGCGCGGGCGTCGTGGCGCCCCGCAGGCAGGCGGACAGGCCCGTGCCGTCCGGGAGCCTCACCGCGTCCGGCGCGCGGGCCAGGGCGCGCTCCACCTGGGCGCGGTCGGTGCAGGCGGAGGAGAGCACCTCGTCCCCGGCACCGCATGCTCCGAGCAGCGCCACGCCGGCGCAGCCCAGCAGCATCCACCTGCGGCGCATCGACGCATCGTATCTTCGCCGCGATGCGCCGCAGCCCGCTGGACGGGGAGATCCTGCGCCTTGCGGCCCCCGCCCTCGGGGCGCTCGCGGCCGAGCCGCTGTACCTCCTCGTCGACACCGCCATCGTCGGGCACCTCGGCACGACGCAGCTCGCCGCGCTGGCGCTCGCGGCGTCGATCCTCTCGACGCTCACCGGGCTGTGCATCTTCCTCACCTACGGGACGACCGCGCAGGTCGCGCGGCTGCACGGCGCCGGGGAGGAAGGGCGCGCCGGGCAGCTCGCGGCGCAGGCACTCTGGCTCGCGCTCGCGATCGGCCTGGCGATCGCGGTCCTCTGCATCGCCCTCGCGGGGCCGATGATCCACCTCATCGGCGGGAGCGGCGAGTCCAGCGGGCTCGCCGAGCGCTACCTGCGCATCTCCGCGCTGGGGCTCCCGCTCGCGCTCATCGCCCTCGCCGGACAGGGGCATCTGCGCGGGATCGGGGACCTGCGGACGCCGCTCATCATCGTCGCTGCCGCCCAGGTCGTGAACGCGCTCCTGGAGGTCCTGTTCGTCTACGGGTTGCACTGGGGCCTCGACGGCTCGGCGATCGGCACCGTGATCGCGCAGGTCGGGATGGGAGGCGCGTTCGCCGTCCTGCTCGTGCGCGCCGGCGGGCCGGGGGTCGACCGCCGACCGGCGCCCGAGCTCATGAAGCCGCTCGTCAGGATCTCCTGGGAGCTCTTCCTGCGCTCGGCGTCACTGCTCATCGCGTTCCTGACCGCCAGCGCCGTCCTGGCCAGGGTGGGCGCGCCGTCCCTGGCGGCGCACCAGATCGCGTTCGGCATCTTCATCTTCATCGCGCTCGTGCTCGACGCCGTGGCGATCGCGGCGCAGGTGCTCGTCGGGCGCATGCTCGGGGCCGGCGACGTCGAGGGCGCGGTGGCGGCGGGGCGGCGCGTCATCGGCTGGTCGCTCACGTTCAGCCTGCTGGTCGGCGCGCTGCTGCTGCTGGGCCGCGACGTGCTCCCGCACGCGTTCACCGACGATCCCGCCGTGATCGATCGCGCCGAGGCGCTCTGGCCGCTGTTCATCGTCATGCAGCCCCTGAGCGGGGTCGTGTTCGCGCTGGACGGGGTCCTCATCGGCGCCGGCGACACGCGCTACCTCGCGCTCTCGATGCTTGTCGCGGGGCCCCTGACCTACGTGCCGATCGCGCTGCTCGCGCTCGCCGAGGGGTGGGGCGTGCGCGGCGTGTGGCTGGGCCTGCTCGCGCTCATGTTCGTGCGCCTCGTGGCGCTCGTTATCCGGTTCCGGTCACGGCGCTGGGCCGTCGTCGGCGTGACCGCCTAGGTGTGATGGATCATCAGAGCGGGTCGGGCACCGGGAGGCCGGCCCGGCGCATCCCCGCCTCGATCGCACCGATCGTCTCGTCCATCACGCGGACGCGCGCCCAGCGCTTGGAGTCGCCCTCGACGAGGATCCACGGCGCCTCCGGGACGTCGGTCCTGTCGAGCATCTCCTCGATCGCCTCCTCGTAGGCGGCGCGCTTCTCGCGGTTGCGCCAGTCCTCGTCGGTGAGCTTCCAGCCCTTGAGCGGATTGTCCTGGCGCGCCTCGAAGCGCTCGAGCTGCTCCTTGGGCGAGACGTGCAGCCAGAACTTCAGGAGGACCATGCCCTCGGTGACGAGCGAGCGCTCGAAGTCCGCGATCTCGCCGTACGCCCGACGCCACTCCTCCTCGCTCGCGAAGCCCTCGACGCGCTCGACGAGCACCCGGCCGTACCAGGAGCGGTCCATGATGGACATCCCGCCCCAGCCGGGCAGCGCGGGCCAGAAGCGCCAGAGGAAGTGGTGGCGCTTCTCGTCGTGTGTCGGCGCGGCGAAGGACGTGACGCGCACGTGGCGGGGGTCGAGGTCGGCGACGAGCCGCTTGATCGCGCCGCCCTTGCCCGACGCGTCCCAGCCCTCGAACACCGCGCACACCGGCGGCCCGAGGGTGCCGTCGCCGATGAGCCCGCCGCACGCGAGGCGCAGCTGCAGGAGGCGCCTGCCGCCCTCCTCGAGGCGTGCTTTCTGCTCCTTGCGGCTGAGTCGCCGCGTGAGGTCGAGCTCGTCGAGCCGCCCCATCAGGCGGCGCCTTCGGCGCCGGTCGCCGGGGCGATCGAGCTCGCGATGCGCTCCTCCATGGCGAGCTCGCGGTCGAAGTCGGCGCCGTCGGCGTGGCGGTAGTCCAGGCCGCGGCCGGCGAGCAGCTTCGCGAGGACCTCGACGTACGCCGGATCGAGCTGGCGGCCCGCGACCCGCCGCAGCTCGGTGAGCGCCTCGAACGAGGTCATCTTCGTACGGTACGTGTCCTCCGCCGTCAGCGTGTCGTACGTCTCGGCGACCGCCACGATCCGCGCGATCGCCGGGATCCCGTCGCCGCCGAGGGCGTCCGGATAGCCGCGCCCGTCCATCCGCTCGTGATGCGCGCGCACGATCTCCGCGACCGGGCCGTAGACCCCGAGGTCGCGCAGGAGGTCCGCGCCGAGCTCGGGGTGGCGGCGGATCGCGTCCCAGTCGGCCTCGCGCAGGGCGCCGTCGCGCTCGAGGACCCGGTCGGCCAGTGCGAACTTGCCGATGTCGTGCAGCAACCCCGCGGTGTGCGCGAGCTCCTGGTCGCGGCGCGTCATGCCAGCCTCCGCGGCGATGTCCCGCGCGAACGCGGCGACGGCCGCGGCGTGCCGCGCCGCGCGGCCGTCGCGCCGGTCGAGCGTGCGGATGAGCCCTGAGAGGACCCCCCACGAGAGCGAGGCGTACTGTGCCGTGCGCTCCCGCGCGGTGACGACGAGGCGCGCCATGTACGTGAAGGCGACGATCAGCAGGAGGACGAGGGCGCTCGCCCCCACGCCGAAGCGCTCGTACACCTCTGCGACCGCGAGCGTGAGCGCGACGGTGAGCCCCAGCGCCGGCAGCAGCTGCGCCGGCGGCCGCAGGACCTGGCGCAGCGAGAGCCCGTCCATGAGCGCGAGCAGGCTGCACGCGAGGATGAAGTTGACGGTCAGGTCGACGACCGCCGCCGCCGTGAGCACCGCGAGGAACTCGACGCGCGGGATCGCATCGGACGCGAGCGCGTCGAGCATCGTGCCCGCGATGAGCGCGGGAATCCCGATCGCGGCGAGGTTGACGACGAACGCCTGCGGCCGGTACCGCTGGCTCAGCCAGGCGACGCTCTCGGAGAAGACGACGATCGCGAACGCCTCGGCCGGGCCGAGATACGCCGCGGCGAGCATGATGCACACGAAGGACGCCGAGACGTCCATCGCTCCCTGCCACTGTGCGGCGGTGAGCGAACCGAGCGCGGCGCAGAGCGCGAGGATGATCGCCAGGCCGTTGCCGATGTCGTCATGCGGCAGCACCGCCGACCAGCCGACCGCGATCGCCACGAGCGTCCCTGCTGCGGCAAGGGACCAGCTTGGATGCCCCGCCCGGGCTCCGACCGCCATGCCAGGACGTTATCGCCCGGACGGTGCGGCGGCACGGGCCCACGGCGGAGAGCTCGTGTCAGCGGATCTTGAAGTTCCCGCCCGTGGCGGCGAGGGCGCCGACGACGACGAACAGCACTCCATACGAACGGGTCTTGAGCTGAGACAGCATTTTCGGCCTCCGGCAGTCGGTTGAACGTCCAGCGACCGTAGACTCAAACTGTCCAAAGCGCACCGCTTCTGGAGCAAATAGTGTGCAAAGCCGCGGGAATCGACGCACTTCCTACCGAGACCAGCCACCCTGCGATCACCCCATGAGGACACTGAAAACCAGCGAAGCGGCAGCGCTGCTCAACGTCAGCCCGAACACGCTCCGCGCGTGGGAACGGCGGTTCGGCTACCCCCGCCCGCAGCGCTCGTCGGGTCAGCACCGGCTGTACATCCACGGCGAGGTCGCTGCCCTTCGTGACGCCCTGCAGGAGGGCTTGTCGATCTCGTCCGCCGTGAGCCGCGCACGCGAGGCGCTCACCGCGGATACGGACTCGCTCGTGGGAGCGCTGAGCTCGTTCGAGCTGGAGCGCGCCGACCTCGCGATGGAGGCCGCGCTGGCGCTGCGCTCGCTGGAGCGGTCGGTGGAGGAGGTCCTCCTCCCGACGTTCGACGAGCTCGCCAGCCGCAACGGCATCGAGAGCGCGCCGTGGGCCTTCGCCGCCCGCTGGGCCGACGGATGGCTGCGCCGGGCGCAGCGCCTGTCGCCGGCGCCGGCGCGCAACATCAGCGTGCTCGTCGGGGACGCGACGCGCGACGAGCTCGACCCCGACGCGCTCGCCGTCCGGGCCCTGGAGCTGTTCCTCGCGCGTGCGGGCGCGCGCGTGTTGAGCCTGCCGGTCACCGGCGTCTCCGGTCTCGGCGACGTCCTCGAGGCGCATCCGCCGACGTTCGTGATCATCGCCGGCGCCAGCGTGCCCGACGACCACGTCGCGCGCTGGGCGTACCAGGCGCGCAGCGCGTCGGGCCCGCTCCCGGTCATGCTCTTCCGTCGCCCCGCACCCTCCGGCAGCGTCCGGGCGACAGCACGCGCGCTCCCCGAGGGCCCGTTCGAGGCGCAGCGCGTCGCGCTCGGCGTGCTCGAGGAGACGCCGGGCCAGAAGGAGAACCGGTTCCAGTCCGGGGCGCGCCGTGTCTCGGCCGCGCGGCGGAGGGTCGGCACGTGACCCGCGCGCTCCGCGCCGTCCGGGTCGACGCGCACGGTCGCCCTGTCGAGGCGTTCTGCGGGCACTGCGGCCGGCCGCCCGAGGTCACCGAGGAGCAGCCGTCCACGCGCGTGTGCCGGCGCTGCGGGCTCGGGCTCGTGCTCCAGGCGCCCAAGGGCATCGCCCCGCAGGTCGGCGAGCCGTTCCTCGTCGTCGACTCCCGGCTGGAGGTCTGCGCGCTGTCGCGCAAGGCCGAGGACCTGCTCGGGGTCCCGGAGACGCGCGCGGTGAACCGTCACATCTCCGAGTTCCTGACGCCGGCCGCCGCCGAGGCCACGAGCCCCGAGGATCTGCTGACGAGCCTCGTCGTCGCGGCGACGAACGAGGAGGATGCGCAGACGGTCGTCGTCCGCCCCGTCGGCGAGTTCGGCGTGCGCTACCGGGCGCGGATCGGGCCGTGCGGCCCGCCGAAGGCCGCGCTCATCGTGCTCTCGGAGTAGGTCCCGGCCCCACTGCAGCGGCGCTTGCGCGGCTTGAGCGCGCGCACCCCGGCGGCGATAAGTCCGTCATGACGACGGTGCGGACGAACGCCGCGGCATCGATGCTCGGCGTCAGCCCGAACACGCTGAGGTCCTGGGAGCGGCGCTTCGGCTACCCGACGCCGCGCCGGACCGCGGGCGGACACCGCCAGTTCGACGTCCGCGAGCTCGAGGCGCTGCGCGAGGCGTTCGAGCAGACGCACAACGTGTCCTCCGCAGTGCGGCTCGCCCGCGAGCGGGGCCCAGGCCCGGCCTCGCCGCGCCGGTTGCGCAGCGCGCTCATGCGCTACGACGAGGACGAGGCCGACCGCGTCCTCGAGGAGAGCCTCATGGTCCGCTCGGTCGAGCGGACCGTCGAGGAGGTCCTGCTCCCGGGGGTCGAGCTCATCGCCACGCCCGTCGGCGATCCTCCGAGCCCCGAGCACGGGTTCGCCTGGGGCTGGGCGAGCGCGTGGATGGCGACCGCGCGCCGCGCCGCCCCCCAGGTCGCGCGGGAGGAGGGCGTGCTCGTCCTCGACGCGAGCCGCCGCCCCGACGTCGACGGACTGCACGCGCAGGCGCTCGAGCTGCTGCTGCGTCGTGCGGGCGTGCGCGCGCTGTGCCTCGCGTTCGACTTCGAGCCCGGCCGTCTCGCCCGGGCGCTGGAGACGCTGACGCCGCGCGTCGTGCTGCTCACGGGACACCGCGCGTCGTTGGACGCGCTCGGCCGGCTCGTCTACGTCGCCAGACGATCGGGGACCGGCGTGGGCGTCTTCGACTTCCGCGGCGCGCTGCCGGCGAACGGCGCCTCGACCGTGCCCCGCCTCGGGCCGCGGGCCTCCGCTGCGCGCGACACGATCATCGGGCACCTGGACGGGCGCGAGGCGAACCGCGAAGCGCTCCGTTCGTCCGCCTGAAGACGTACGCTCCCGAACGAGATGGCCCTCGTGCCGGGTGACCCGCTGGCCCACCGCGCGCTCGACTCGCTGCTGCGCGCCGAGGCGACGGTGCGCCGCCGGCTGACCGCGGACCTCGAGCGCGAGGGGATCTCGGCCACGGGCTTCTCGGTGCTCGTCGTCCTCACCACCGCCGGGGGCGAGCTCGAGCTGCGCACGCTGCGCGCCCGGCTGCGGACGTCGAAGGCCAACGCGACGGAGGTCGTGACGACCCTCGAGTCGCGCGGCCTCGTGACGCGGCGGCGCCTGCTCGCCGACAAGCGCGCGGCGACGATCGCGGTCACGGCGCGCGGCGCGGAGCTCGTCGAGCGCCTCTTCCCGGGGCACACGCGCCGGGTGGCCGACGCGTTCGCGGTGCTCGACGAGGGCGAGAAGCGGTCGCTGGCGTCGATCTGCCGCAAGCTCTCCGCAGCCTGAGGCTCGGCGTCTACCGTGGGGACGCCCATGTCCCGACTCCTCTCGATCGTGGCTCTGGCCTGCGCCGCCGCGCTCGCGGCGTGCGGCTCCGACACCGGCAAGCCCGGCACCCCTGCGGCCGACACCGACGACACGCCGGCCGTGACCACGCCGCAGACGACGACGCCGGGCGACGCGCCCGTGCGCGTGGACGGCGACGAGCCGGAGATCGAGGTCGTCGCGCGCGGGCTCGACGTGCCCTGGGACATCGCGTTCCTCCCCGGCGGCGGCGGCGCGCTCGTGACCGAGCGGTCCGGCAGCGTGCGCCTCATCGATGGCGATGGACGCCTGCAGGACCAGCCGGTCGCCGTGACCGACGTCCGCGACGACGGCGAGGCCGGCCTCATGGGTATCGCGCTGGACCCCGAGTTCGCCGAGGGCGAGCCGTTCGCGTACCTGATGGCGACCGTCGGCGAGTCCAACCAGCTCCAGCGCTGGGCGTGGGACGACGGTCGGCTCGAGCGCGACGCCGTCCTCATCGACGACATCCCAGGTGCGCCCAACCACGACGGCGGCACGCTGCGGTTCGGTCCAGACGGCGACCTCTATGTGCCCACGGGCGACGCAGGCAAGAAGGAGCGCGCCCAGGACCGGGCCAGCCTCGCGGGCAAGATCCTGCGGCTGACGCCCGAGGAGTATCGCGGCGACGACCCCGTCGTCGACCCGACGATGCACTCGGTCGGCCATCGCAACCCGCAGGGCCTGTCGTGGCAGCCGGGCAGCGGGCGCCTGTTCGCGAGCGAGCACGGCCCCAGCGGCTGGGACGGCCCCGGCGGCGACGACGAGGTCAACGTCGTGCGCGAGGACGGCAACTACGGCTGGCCGCGCGTCCAGGGCGAGGCAAGCGCGGCCGGGCTGACCGGTCCGGTGTGGCTCTGGGGCGACGCGGTGGCGCCGTCGGGCGCGTCGTTCGTCTCCCGCGAGGGCTCGTCCTGGACGGGCGACCTGCTCGTCGCGACGCTGCGCGGGAGCGCGCTGCGCAAGCTCGACGTCGACGGCGGCCGCATCACCGGCGAGGAGAAGGTCGTCGAGGACTTCGGCCGCATCCGCGCGGTGGTCGAGGCGCCCGATGGGACGATCTGGATCACGACGTCCAACCGCGACGACTACGGCCAGGAGCGCAACGGCGACGACCGGGTCATCCGGGTCATCCCGCCTTCCTAGACTGCACGGGGTGCGCCCCGTCGACCCCCAGCAGGACTTCCCGAGCCTCGAGGAGGCCGTGCTCGCGCGGTGGCGCGAGCGCGACGTGTTCCACGAGTCCCAGCGCCGTCGCGTGGGTGCGCCACGCTACGTGTTCTACGAGGGCCCGCCGACGGCGAACGGGCGCCCCGGCTCGCATCACGTCCTGAGCCGCGTCTTCAAGGACATCTTCCCGCGCTACCAGACGATGCGGGGCAAGCTCGTCGAGCGCCGCGGCGGCTGGGACACCCACGGCCTGCCGGTCGAGCTGGCCGTCGAGCAGCAGCTCGGCATCAGCTCCAAGCACGAGATCGAGGAATACGGGATCGCCGAGTTCAACGAGCGCTGCCGCGCCTCGGTGTTCGAGTACCTCGAGGACTGGCAGGCGCTGACCGAGCGGATCGGCTTCTGGGTCGACCTCGACCGCGCGTACCGGACGCTGGACCCGAGCTACATCGAGTCGGTCTGGTGGGCGTTGAAGAAGATCGCCGACAAGGGCCTGCTCTACGAGGGCTACAAGGTCGTCCCGTACTGCCCGCGCTGCGGCACGGCGCTGTCGAGCCACGAGGTCGCGCTCGGGTACAAGGACGTCGTCGACCCGTCGCTGTACGTGCGGATGCCGGTGGCCGAGGACGGCGGCCCGCTCCAGCGCGGCGACGAGCTGCTCGTCTGGACCACGACGCCCTGGACCCTCGTCGCCAACGCGGCGATCGCCGTCGACCCCGAGCTCACGTACGTGCGCGTGAAGACCGGCCCCCTGGAGGCGCCGGTCGTGCTCGCCGAGGCGCTCGTCGAGCGCGTGCTCGGCGAGGGCGTGCAGGTGCTCGACCGCTTCCCAGGCGCCGCGCTGGACGGCGTGCGCTACGAGCCGCCGTTCCCGTTCCTGGCCGGCCGCGAGTGGGGCGAGCGCGGGCACACCGTGCTGCTGGCGGACTTCGTGTCCGCCGACGACGGCACGGGCCTCGTGCACACGGCGATCGCCTTCGGTGAGGACGACTTCCGCCTCGGCGAGCGCTACGGGCTGAACGTCGTCAACCCGGTGCTGCCCGACGGCACGTACGACGAGCGCATCGGCAAGTACGCCGGCCGCTACGTCAAGGACGCCGACGCAGACCTCATCGAGGACCTCAAGCGCCGCGGCCGCGTGCTGCGCGCGGAGGAGCTCGAGCACTCCTACCCGCACTGCTGGCGCTCGGGCAACCCGCTCATCTACTACGCCAAGCCGACCTGGTACATCGCCACCTCGACGCTCCGCGACCGCCTCGTGGCCGCCAACGAGGAGGTCAGCTGGCATCCCGAGCACATCAAGCACGGGCGGTTCGGCGACTGGCTGGCGGGCAACGTCGACTGGGCGCTCTCGCGCGAGCGCTACTGGGGCACGCCGCTGCCGGTCTGGCGCGACGAGGACGGCAACGTCACCGTCATCGGCTCCTTCGCCGAGCTCGAGGAGCTCTCGGGCGTGAAGGTCACCGACCCGCACCGCCCGTACGTCGACGACATCACGTTCCCGAGCCCGGTCTCGGGCAAGACCGCGCACCGGGTCCCCGAGGTCATCGACGTGTGGTTCGACTCCGGCGCCATGCCGTTCGCGCAGTGGCACGCGCCGTTCGAGAACCAGGACGAGTTCGAGGAGCAGTACCCGGCCGACTTCGTCTGCGAGGCGATCGACCAGACGCGCGGGTGGTTCTACTCCCTGCACGCGATCTCGGTGCTGCTGAACGACCAGCCGACGTACCGCAACGTCGTCTGCCTCGGTCTGATCCTGGACGGCGAGGGTCAGAAGATGTCGAAGTCCAAGGGCAACATCGTCGTGCCCTGGGAGGTCCTCGAGCGCTTCGGCGCCGACGCGTTCCGCTGGTACTTCTTCACGTCCAAGCAGCCGTGGGACGGCTACCGCTTCTCCCTGGACGCGATCGGCGAGGGCGTGCGGCTCTTCCTGCGCCAGCTGTGGAACGTGTACGCGTTCTACGCCCGCTACGCGCCCTTCGGGGAGCAGTCCGACGGCGGGGAGACCGACCTGGACCGCTGGATCCGCTCGCGGGTCGGCGCGACGGTCGAGGAGGTCACCGCGCGGCTGGACGACTACGACGCCACGTTCGCCGGCCGCGCGATCGGCGAGCTCGTCGACGACCTCTCCAACTGGTACGTCCGCCGCTCGCGGCGGCGCTTCTGGGAGGGCGACGCGAGCGCACTGCGCACGCTGCGCGAGACGCTCCTGACCGTGTCGCAGCTGCTCGCGCCGTTCACGCCGTTCATCGCGGACGAGATCTTCGAGAACCTCGACGGCTCCGAGCCGTCGGTACACCTCACCGACTGGCCCGAGCCGCCGGTGCGCGACCTCGAGCTCGAGCGCGACATGCGCGTCGCGCGCGAGGCCGTGACGCTCGGGCTGCGTGCACGGGCAGCGGCGAAGGTGAAGCTGCGCCAGCCGCTGCACGAGGCGGTCGTCGTCGCCGCGGGCGTCGAGCGCGACGCGATCGTGCGCCTGGAGGACGTCGTGCGCGGCGAGCTCAACGTGAAGGCCCTGCGGATGGTGGGCGCAGCCGACGAGCTCGGCGACCTCGAGCTCAAGCCCAACTACCGCTCGCTCGGTCCGCGGTTCGGCAAGGCGATGCCGCAAGTCGCCGCCGCGGTCGCGGCGCTCGACGCCTCGCGCGCGGCGGTCGCCCTGCGCGAGGGCCGCCCGGTCGCGGTGAACGTCGACGGCCACGACCACGAGCTCTCGGCCGATGACGTCGTCGTCTCGCTCGCGCCGCTCGACGGCTACCAGCTCGAGCGCGAGGGGTCCCACGCCGTCGCGCTGGAGCTCGCGCTCGACGAGGGGCTGCGGCGCGAGGGCCTGGCACAGGAGATCGTGCACGCGATCCAGAACGCGCGGAAGGCCACGGGTCTCGCCGTCGAGGACCGCATCGCCCTCACGCTCGGCGGCGATCCCGGGCTGCTCGACGTCGCACGTGCCTTCGAGGAGCACGTGGCGGGGGAGACGCTCGCCGTGGAGGTCGTCTACGACGGCGACGGGGTGGGCGAGGCGGCGAGCATCGAGGGCCGCGAGCTGCGCATCGGCGTCGCCCGCCAGCCCGGCTAGCACCCCGGAGTGCGGGTACCCGCACCGCAAAGGTGCGGTTGCGCCCCGCAAGACCTGCCGTCTACACCAGCGATGAGTATCCGATCGGCTGGGAGTCTTCTGTACATGGATGCAGTCGGCCCCTCCCCCGATCTCCGGATCTCGCTCGAGCCCCGGGTCATCGCACGCCGCCTCGCCATCCCCGCGGCCTTCGCGGCGATCGCCGTGGCCGTGCTCGTCGTCGCGGGAGGTCCGCTGCAGACGTTCGCGGACGCGCTGCGCCGCGCACTCGACGCGGATCCGCGCTGGGTCGTGGCGGCGGTCGGCTTCGAGCTCGCCTCCTTCGCCGGCTACGTCATGCTCCTGTGGCTCATCGCGGGCCGCGTCTCCCCGCGGATGAACCTCCGCGCGAGCACGCAGATCACGCTCGGCGGCGCCGGCGTCACGCGCCTGCTGCCCACCGCCGGCGTCGGCGGCGCGGCGCTCACGCTGTGGTCGCTGCGGCGCTCGGGCCTCGCGACGCAGGAGGCCGCGCGCACGCTCTTCGCGTTCCTCGTGATGCTCTACAGCGTCTTCCTCGGCGCGATCGCGATCTCCGGCGGGCTGCTGGCCACCGGCGTCGTCGGCTCGCGCGGGTCCGTCGCGATCGCCGCCGTGCCCGGTGCGCTGGCCGCGCTGGCCATCGTCGCGTGCCTCGTGCTCGGCTACCGCGCGCGCGGCATGACCGACGCCCTGCGCCCCGGCCGGATCGGCGCCCTGCTCTCCGGCGGGCGGCTCGTCGGCGGGGGCGTCCGCGACGGCCTCGTCATGCTCCGCCGCCCCGATCCGCGTGTCCTGGGCGCGCTCGCCTGGTGGGCCTTCGACGCCGGCGTGCTGTGGGCGATGCTCCACGCCTTCGGCGCGCCGCCCTCGCTCGCCGTGGTCGCGCTGGCGTACTTCGTCGGCCAGGCCGGCAACACGCTGCCGATCCCGGGCGCCGTGAGCGGCGGCATCGTCGGGGTGCTCGTCGCGTTCGGCGTGGGCGCCGACGTCGCGCTGGCCTCCGTCCTCGCCTACCGCTCCGTGGCGATCTGGCTCCCGGCCGGCATCGGGCTGGCGACGATCCCGTCGCTGCGCGCGACGCTCGCGCGCTGGAAGGCGGAGGACGAGGTGCTCGGCTCCGCCGAGCAGTGGCAGGACGGCGCAGAACGCCGCGCTGCCGGGCCCTGCCGGCCGAGCGCCCCGGTGAGCCGCGAGCCCATCGCCGCCTAACGCGGCTTGGCGCTGCGGACGGTCCTGCCCTGGAGCATCCTCGGGACGGGGATCTCGCAGGCGGACTCCTCATCCGCGCGTAACTGCAACAACATCGCGCCAAGGCGGCCACCCAGGGGGCGAGACCGGCGGCCCCGCGGCCTCCCACCTGCATCACGACCACCGATGCAGGGAGACCTCATGGACACCGATCGACTGGGCGCGCTCGTCGAGCGCATTCCCGCGGGCCGCTGGGTCAGCTACGGCGACGTCGCACGCGCGCTGGGCGAGCACCCCGCCTCTGCGCGGCGACTCAACGGCGAGCTGACGCGGCTCGCCCCACCCGGCGCGCACCGCGTGCTGAGGTCCGACGGCAGCGTCGCTGCGACAGCACTCGGCGAGCCGGACGCCGTGCGCGCGCGGCTGGAGGCCGAGGGCCTGGAGTTCGACGGGGACCGCGCCGTGTCGGCAGCGCGCATGTCCCTTGCCTGAGAACGAGAGAGGGCCCGCCGTGGCGGGCCCTTCCGATGGTGCTCGTCCGCGGCTCGCTACGCGAGCACGGGCTCGATCTCGGCCTCCAGCTTGCGCTTGGGGTAGGCCCCGACGATCTTCTTGGCCACCTGGCCGTTCTTGAACAGGATCATGGTGGGGATCGAGAGGACGTCGAAGGCGGCAGCCGTCTGCTGGTTGTCATCGACGTTCAACTTCACGATCCGAAGTTCGGGGCGCTCATTGGCGATCTCCTCGAGAACCGGCGCGACGACGCGGCACGGGCCACACCAGGGTGCCCAGAAGTCCACGAGGACCGGGGCATCGGACTCGATGACCTCGGCCTGGAAGTTCGCGTCGCTCACGTCTTGGAGGGTGCCGGCCATGCTCGCTCCTTGTTGGGGTCCCATCACTATACAAAGTGAAGCGCGAGCGCCCGTCGGCGCCGCGGGGTGGGTCCTACCCGGGGAGCAGGGCGACCAGCAGCTGCGGCGAGACGTACGTCTCGACCACCGCGGCGAGCACGACGACCGGGAACGCGATGGCCGTCGTCACGAGGGTCGCGGCGAGCATCTCGTCCCAGCGTCCCTGGCGGCTGAGCAGGATCCACGCCGCCAGCGGCAGGAACACGGCGGTCAGCTCGGGGAGCGCGTGTGGCAGCACGGTGAGCAGCAGCAGGCCGGGGCTGATGCCGACCTGCGCGGAGATCGACGATGCGCCGTGTGCGAGCACGAGCGCCTGGGTGACGAGCGAGAAGAGGGTCGCGGCGCTGACGAACGCGATCGCGAGCATCCCGGCCCGGTCGTGCAGCGCGCGGATCCAGCCCCGGTAGCGCGCGGCCTCCGCGGGCATCTCGCTGCGGGCGAGGTAGCCGGCGAGGCACGACAGCGAGTGCAGCGCGAGCACGAGCGAGTTGCGGAAGACGAGGAACGTGACGTGCTCGATGCGCGGGCTCGCGTTGACGCCGATGACGGCGAGCGGCGTGACGTCCGGCGTCATGCCGAGCGCGAGCACCCAGACGGCGACCAGCAGGGCCGCCGCGACGGCGGAGCTGCCGAGCAGCCAGCCGCGCAGGACGGGCCAGGGCGCTGCCTCCCAGCGGCGCAGCGTCGCGCGGGTGGCGGCGCTGCCCTGGACGAGCGCGAGATCGTTCAGACGCATGCTCCCCCTGTCATCGGCCGCAGGGGCCGCGGGGCGCAGCCCAGGTCAGCGCATGTGCGACAGCCCGCGCATCTGCACGCCGAGCGCGCGGCCGCGGCGTCCCCATCGCAGCCGGGGCACGAGCACGACCGCCTCCAGCGCGATCCGCCAGGACATCTTCGACCGCCCCTGCGCGCGGTCGCGGAACGTGATCGGGATCTCGACCACGCGGAAGCCCGCCTGGGAGGCGCGGTACGTGAGCTCGATCTGGAAGACGTAGCCGTGGGAGCGCGCCTCGGCGAGGTCGATCGCCTCCAGCACCTCGCGGCGGAAGCACTTGAAGCCGCCGGTCAGGTCCTTGATGCGCAGGCCGAGGACGGCTTCGGCGTACCACCCGCCGAGGCGGCTGATCGCCCGGCGCACGAGCCCCCAGTCGCGCACCCGGCCGCCGGGCACGTAGCGCGAGCCGAGGACGAGGTCGGCGTCCCGCGCGGCGGCCACGAGACGCTCGATGTCCGCCGGGTCGTGGGACAGGTCGGCGTCCATCTCGAGCACGAGCTCGGCGCTGCCGCGCAGGGCGACGTCGAACCCGGCGAGGTAGGCCGGCCCGAGGCCGTCGCGCTCGGAGCGGTGCAGGACCTCGACGGCGGGGAGCTCCGCGGCGAGGGCGTCGGCGATCTGCCCGGTCCCGTCCGGGGAGTCGTCGTCGACGACCAGGATCCTGTGCGAGCCAGGGGCCGCACGCTCGAGCGCCGCCAGTGCAGCCCGCACCACGCGCTCGACGTTCCCGGCCTCCTCGTAGGTCGGGAGGATGAGCCACACCATGAAGCGAGATGCAGAGTAAACGCGTGTCGCCGGGTCTAGGGTGATCGTGTGGCCGATCTCTCCAACACGGCGATCGCCGACGCGTTCGACGAGCTCGCCGATCTCTACGAGCTGGACGGCGCGGTCGTCCACCGGGTGCTGGCCTATCGCACCGCCGCGAAGAACGTCCGCAACGCGACGGTCTCGGTCGCCGAGCTCACCAAGCAGGGCCGTGTGACGAGCCTGCCGGGCATCGGCAAGACGCTCGAGGAGAAGATCCGGGCGATGGTCGACACCGGGACGATCCCGGCGCTGGGGAAGCTCCGCGACCGCATCCCGCCCGGCCTCGCCGCGATCACGCGCCTTCCCGGCGTCGGACCCAAGCGCGTGCGCACGATGTACGACCAGCTCGGCATCGACTCGATCGAGGCGCTGCGCGAGGCGGCCGAGACCGGCCGGCTGCGCGACGCGAAGGGCTTCGGCCCGAAGTTCGAGGAGAGCGTGCTGGCCGCGCTCGACGCCGGGGCCGCCGACCGGCCGGCGCAGCGAACCGTCCTGCCGACGGCGCTCGAGGTCGGAGAGCAGGTCGCCGAGGCGCTGCGCGCCCACCCGGCGGCGGTGCACGTCGAGATCGCGGGCTCCGCACGCCGCCTCGCGGACTCGGTGAAGGACCTGGACATCGTCGCCGCGGCGACGGATCCGGCCGCGCTGGCCGCCGCGCTGGCGGACGTCGACGCGCTGGAGTCGGCGGGCACCGCCGGCGAGAACGCGGCGCGGGGCCGCGCGCACAACGGCCTGGGCATCGACCTGCGGGTCGTCGAGCCCGACCAGTTCGGCAACCTGCTGCAGCACTTCACCGGCTCGGCGCGCCACAACGTCGCGCTGCGCGAGGCGGCGGTCCGCCGCGGGGTGCACATCTCCGAGTACGGGATCCTCGACGACGAGACCGGCGAGACGACGCGCTGCGCGACCGAGGAGGAGGTCTACGAACGGCTGGGGATGCCATGGATCCCGCCGGAGCTGCGCGAGGACCGCGGAGAGCTCGCGAAGGGCTTCGAGGTCCCGCGGCTCGTGACCGTCGAGGATCTGCGCGGCGATCTGCACTGCCACACGACCTTGTCCGACGGCCGCAGCACCCTCGAGGAGATGGCGCGCGCTGCCCAGGCCCGCGGCTACGAGTACCTCGCGATCACCGACCACTCGGCGACGCACGGCTTCGGCGACCACGTGACGCCGGACGAGCTGCGTCGCCAGATCGAGCGCGTCCGGGCGCTCGACGACGAGATCGACGGCATGCACCTGCTCGTCGGGACGGAGACGAACATCCTCCCCGACGGCCGTCCGGACTACGACGACGAGCTGCTGGCCGAGCTCGACTGGGTCGTCGGCTCGGTGCACACCTCGTTCAACATGACCGAGAAGAACATGACGGCGCGGATGGTCGCGGCGACCGAGCACCCGTGGATCGACGCGATCGGCCACCCGACCGGCCGCAAGATCGCCAAGCGCGAGCCGTACAAGGTCGACATCGACGCGCTCATCGAGGCCGCGGCCCGCACCGGGACGATGCTCGAGATCAACGGCGCGCCGGACCGCCGCGACCTCGACGACGTCCACGCGCGCGCGGCCGCGGAGGCGGGCGTGAACATCCTCATCGACTCCGACGCCCACGGCGCCGAGCGCCTCGAGCACGTGAAGTGGGCGGTCGCGACCGCGCGCCGCGCGTGGCTCGGCCCCGAGCAGATCGCGAACACGCGGTCGTGGAAGGCGTTCGCGGGACTGCGCAAGCGGGCGAAGGCCGCGGCCTAGCCGAGCAACCGCGGCAGCAGGTCCCGCGCCACCACCTCGTCGACCGCCGCAACCGAGAACGGCGCCAGGGCCGCCGCCGCCGCCTCCGCGTAGCCCGCCCGCGGCGCGTCCAGCGCCGCCCGCAGCGCACCCGCCAGATCCTCGCCGACCAGACGCGGATCCAGCTCCCTGGCGATCGGCAGCGCCGCGTACGGCCCCGGCGCCGGCGCCGTGACGAGCAGGCATCCGTCGGCCAACGCCTCGAGCTGCGCCAGCCCGTAGTCCTCCCGCCGCGGCGCCGCAACGAAGACGCGCGCCCGACGCAGCAGCGTCCGGTATGCCGCCGGCTCGAGCCGCCCGGCGACGCGCACGCCCACGGCGTCGATCGGGGCGTCGGTTCCCGCGACCACGAGCTCCTCGCCCTCCCGCCGCGCCGCCGACCACGCGGCGAGGACGCGGTCCAGCCCCTTCTTCCACGGATCGGCCGCGTAGGTGATCGCCGCGATGTCGCGGGGCGCGCCGCCGTCGGGCGACGCCTCGACGGCGATCGGCACGACGACCGCCGGCGCGTGCGGCGATGGCGTCTCCTCGAGGGCTCCCTCGGCGACCGGCACGAGCAGCGGCGCCTCGCGCAGCCGGCGCCGCTCGACCGGCCGCTGCCAGATGCCGTGATGGCCGGGCCGGTTGGCGGCGGCGGGGGCGTCGTAGCGGATCGCGCCGGGGCGCGGCCAGAGCAGCGCGGCTCCCATCGTGGAGTACACGACGGCGCGCGGCTGCCATCGCGCGATCCCGTGCTGGGCCGCGACCCGCGCCGCGTGGGCCCAGGCGAAGTCGGTCAGCGCGAGCGTCCGGACCTGCCGGCGCCGCGCGGCGCCGACGACCTCGACGCGCGCGCCCGCGCGCCGCAGCGCGCCCGCGAAGGCGGCGTCGGAGGCGCGGAGGCCGGCGGTGGAGCCGAGCGACACCAGGAGGACGTCGGCCCGTACCGCCATGTCAGCCGGGTGCGTGGCCGTTGGTCGCGACCGGCGTCAGATCGCGCCGGAACCCGGGCGTGCGCACGAGCTTGATCGGGCTCAGCGGTGACGTCGGCTCGATGTAGAACGCGACGCCGTCACGGTCCTCGATGGCGGCCACGGCGCCGTTCTGCCGACGCCAGGCGAGCGCCCAGACCATCGCGAAGCCCGATGCGATCCCGGGGATCTGCGGCGCGAACAGCGCGAGGCCGATCCCCAGCATCGTCGTCAGCGCGAGGGGCCACAACCGGTTGACGAGGATCCGGCCCGGATGCTGCTCCGGGAGCGTGGTGGTGGAGCGCGCGCCGGCGAGCAGCCGCTCGATCGGAGGGTTCGTCTCCGCCCGGCGCCCGAGCCAGGTCCCGACCGCCACGGCGAGGACCCACCAGCCCGCGACGACGAACACGAGCAGCGAGTCCGCCTCCGCCCCAGCGGCGAGCACGGTGACGACCGCGAGCGCGGTGGCCGCACCGGCGCTCAGGATCACCGTCGCCCTGAGGAAGTCGACGAAGCGCACCGCCGGCGGCTACAGCAGCGCCTCGAGCAGCTGCCGCACCCCTGCGGTGCCGTCCACGAGCGTGTCGGCCGCCTCCTCGAGCTCCCGCGGCGTCTCGTCGGAGCGGACCCCGACGCACGCCGCCGTCCCGAGCCGGCCCTGCTCCACGAGCGTCCGCAGACCGTCGAACGCATCGATGTCGGTGCGGTCGTCGCCCGCGTACACGGCGGCCCTCAGGTCCGCGTCGCGCAGCAGGCGGCGGATGCCGCGGCCCTTGTCGATGTCGACGGGCGGGCGGACCTCGAGCACCTTGCGGCCCCAGTGCGTCCGCAGGCCCGCGGCCTCCGCGCGCTCGGCCACCTGGCGTACGGCCCGCTCCGCGGCCGCCTCGTCCGGCGCGCCGCGCCAGTGGAACGCCGCGATGGCGCGCTTGTCCTCGGCCCGCACGCGCAGGCTGCGCAGCTCGTCGCCGTACGCGTCGTCCGCGAACCGCCGGATGCGCCCCTCCCAGGCAGCGACCTCGCGATCGAGCTCGACCTCGGTCCCACCCGGGCGCAGCAGCTCGACGCCGTGGTTGCCGATGTAGGCGATCGACCCGATGGACACGATCTGCCGCGCGACCGAGGCCTGGCGGCCGCTCACGCACGCGACGCACCCGTAGCGCCGCGCCACCTGGATCAGCAGCGCGCGCGTCGGCTCGGGGACGGCCGCGTCATCGGCGTGGCGGACGATCGGAGCGAGCGTCCCGTCTACGTCGAGCAGGACGCCTGCGCGCGCGGGATCCGCCCGGAGAGGCTGGAGTGTCTCGCTCAGCGTCGCGGCGGCGGACATGGGCGCAGTATGGCGCGCCCGGGCGACGACCGAGGGTCATGAGGGACCGGATGCCCGCAGGTCCGGCGAGGCAGACCACGCGATCTCGGGTAGGCGTGGCTCATGGCCCGTCCCGCTCACCAGCCCGGAGCTTCCGAGATCGGACGTGCTCCGCTGCTGGAGCTGGATCCCGAGCTCGGTAACGGCCTGCCCGAGGAGGAGCGTGAACGCGCCAGGGTGCTGGTCGTCCAGCCCGCGGTCATCGCCCCGGGTCCGTGGGAGGAGACGTTCAACGGCTTCGCGCTGCTCGTCATCGAGGGACTGCTCGTGCGGGAGACCGCGGTCGGCGGCCGACTGCTGCCGCAGATGCTCGGCGCGGGCGACGTCCTGGAGACGTGGCCGGAGCCGGAGGGCGTGCTCGGTGCCGAGGTCAGCACGACCGTCGCCGAGCAGGCGACGCTCGTCGCGCTCGACGGCCGCTTCCTCACCGCTGCCGGTCGGTGGCCGACGCTCATGGTCGAGGTCCAGCGCCGCCTGGCGATGCAGGCGCACCGGCTCGCCGTCCAGGGCGCCATCTGCCAGCTCGCGCGCGTGGAGCTCAGGGTCCTCGCGCTGCTCTGGCACCTCGCCGAGCGATGGGGCCGCGTCGGCCGCGAGGGCGTCGTGCTCCCGGTGAAGCTCACGCACGAGACGCTCGGCCGTTTCGTCGGCGCGCGCCGCCCGTCCGTGACGCTCGCAATGGGGCAGCTCGCCGACGAGGGCCTCGTGACCCGGCGCGACGACGGCGCGTGGGTGCTGCCGCCGCGCTCGCAGGACGTGCTCGCAGGCTGGCTCGGCGTGCCGCAGGACGGCCCGGTGGACTGGTCGTTCGCGCTCAGGCTCCGGCGGGACCCGCCGGACCGTGCTCGATCGCGCCTTTGACGGCGGCGTCGAGCGCGTTGATCCGGTAGAGGGCGACCGCCTCCGGCGAGGCGAAGCGCCGCGTGGGCGACGCGTCGGGGCCGTGGTGCGTCAGCACGCAGTGCGCGAGGGCGAGCCGCCGGGCGTCGTCGAGCGCCGGGACCTTGGCCGCGCGCTCGTCGAGCATCCGCAGACCGAGCTCCACGTGGCCGAGCAGGCGGCCCTCGTCGCTCAGGCCGATGTCGGCGCCGTAGGTGAACTCCCGCGTCTTGCCGATGTCGTGGACGATCGCGGCCGTCAGCAGCAGGTCCGCGTCGAGCCGGACGTGCAGGATGCACGTCTCCTGCGCGAGCGTGGCCACCGCGACCGTGTGCTCGAGCAGCCCCCCGAGGTAGGCGTGGTGGCCGCCGCGCGTGCACGGCGAGCGCCGTAGACCCGCGCGCAGCACCTCGTCGCCCAGCATCCCGGCGAGCAGCCCGCCGAAGCCCGGATCGCTGACTTCGCCGGCCAGGTGCTCGAGGAAGCCGTCGAGCTCGTCGAGGTCCCGGTAGGCGGTCGGCAGGAAGGCGGACGGGTCCGCGTCCGGCGCCTCGACGCGGTCGATCGCCGCGACCTCGACCTGGAGCTCGTCGCGGTACCGATCCACCCGCCCGCGCACGCGCACGAGATCGCCGCGGTCGAAGCGGCCGGCCAGGACGTCGGCGTCGCGGAACGCGCGGGCGGCGACGGTGCCGGTCCGGTCGCGGAGCTCGAGCGCGAGATACGGCGTGCCGGTGCGCGTCGTCAGACGGTCCTTGCGCGTGCACGCGAAGACGGCATCGACCTGCTGACCGGCTTGGAGGGCTGCGATCGCCACGCGGGCATCTTGTACCGTCACCCGGATGCAGCCCCTCCGATGGGAGAGCCGGCCAGACGGTCTGCGAGCCCCGGCCCTCGTCTGCGCCTTCAAGGGCTGGAACGACGCCGGAGACGCAGCCTCCGCCGCGCTGCAGTTCGTCGGCTCGTCGCTGAAGGCGTCGCGCTTCGCCACGATCGACCCCGAGGAGTTCTTCGACTTCCAGGCCACGCGCCCCCGCGTGGCCTTCACCGAGGGACGCACCCGCGAGATCACCTGGCCCGAGGTCGAGGTGTTCGCCGCGCGCGTGCCCCGTGCCCCGCGCGACCTCATCCTCCTCCAGGGCACCGAGCCGTCCTTCCGGTGGCGCACGTTCTGCCAGCTCATCCTCGACCTCGCCGAGGCGCTCGGCTGCCAGATGGTCGTGACCCTCGGCGCGCTCCTGGCCGACGTGCCGCACACGCGCCCGGTCTCGATCTCCGGGCTCTCCTCCGACGAGGTGTTCAACCAGCGGCTCGGCGTGCAGCCGACGAGCTACGAGGGCCCGACGGGGATCGTCGGCGTCCTGCACGACGCCTGCCAGCGCCACGGCATCCCGACGGCGTCGCTCTGGGCGAGCGTCCCGCACTACGTCGCCGCGGCGCCGAACCCGAAGGCCGCGCTCGCGCTCGTGCGCAAGCTCGAGTCCCTCGTCGGCGTCTCCGTCGACGCGGCCGAGCTCGAGACCGCCGCGACCGACTACGAGCGCCAGGTGTCGCTCGCGGTCCAGTCCGATCCGGACGTGCAGGCCTTCGTGGAGCGCCTCGAGCAGGCCGCGATCGACGAGGAGCCGGAGCCCGAGCCGGGCGATCTGCCCTCCGGGGACGTCCTCGCGCGCGAGTTCCAGCGCTTCCTGCGCCAGCGCGGCCCAGGCGAGTCCTGAGCACTGCGTCACGGCGACGCACCGAAATCCGGTCGTAGCACGTCCGCGGCCGGCCTGGACGAATGATCCATGCCGGGTTTGACCCGCCGGGGCAGTTTGACTTCCACGCGACCTCCGACCCGGCTATGCTCCCGCCGTCGCCACTGATGGCGACCTGGAGCCAAGGAAGACCCACCGGGCGGGTCCGGGCGACAGATCGAGCTTCGACGCTAGCCGCGCACGGCGACGGGAGGTCCCCGGATGCTCAGAATGGGAACAATTTTTGGCAGGTACCGCATCGAGGCGGTTGCGGGATCGGGCGGGATGGGCGTGGTCTACCGCGCCACGGACACCGAGACCGGCCAGCCTGTGGCGCTCAAGGTCGTGTCCTCCGTCCGCACGCTCGACGAGGAGAATCGCGAGCGGCTGCTGCGTGAGGCGCAGCTGGTGGCGCGCATCGACCATCCCGGCGTCGTCCCCGTCTACGAGGCGGGCGAGCACGACGGCCACTTCTACCTCGCGATGCTGTGGGTCGACGGCTCCGACCTCGAGCAGCTGCTCAGCGATCTGGGCCCGCTGCCCATCGAGCGTGCCGTCGAGGTCGTCGCCAACGTGGCCGACGCACTGGACGCCGCGCACGAGCGCGGGTTCGTCCACCGCGACGTCAAGCCGGCGAACGTCCTCGTCGCCGACTCGGGTCAGGTCTACCTCAGCGACTTCGGCCTGACCAAGGTCCTCGACGCATCCACCGGCCTCACGCACACCGGCCAGCTGCTCGGCACGGTCGACTACGTCGCGCCGGAGCAGATCGAGGGGCGGCCGGTCGACGGCCGCGCCGACGTCTACAGCCTCGGTGGCCTCGCCTACCGCGCCATCACCGGAAGCGTGCCGTTCGACCGCCCGGGCGGCGTCGCGCGACTGTGGGCGCACCTCAACGTCCCCGCGCCGAGCCTGCGCGCAAAGCGTCCCGACGCTCCGCGTGCCCTCGACGCCGCCATCCGCAAGGCGCTGGCCAAGTCGCCCGAGGAGCGTTTCGCGACCGCGGGCGCCTTCGCGATCGCCGCGCGCGAGGCGCTCGGCGAGATGGCCCCGGCCGCCGTCGAGACGGGTGGGATCGAGGAGAAGGTCCCGGTCCTGGCCGGTGCCGCCGGCCCGATGTGGGAGTGGGAGCCGCCGAGCGCCGTGGAGGAGACCTCCGAGCGCAGCGGCCGCACCGTGTCCCTGCCGTTCGGCCGCGTCCGCGCGCCGATGGCGCTCGGCCTCGGCTACGCGATGGTCGTGGCGACCGTCCTGGGCGGTGTCGTGCTCAGCGGCAGCGGCGAGAAGGTCCAGGAGGTCGCCGCGGGCGCCGGCAATGTGACGCTGCAGCCGTCCGGCAAGTCGGGCGACTCGTCGTCCTCTCCGCTCGCGGTCGCGGAGCCGTACATCCTCCGTGCGAAGCCGTCCGGCGGTGGCAGCTCGAGCGATGCCACCGCGACCGCCGCGTCGACGGAGACCGTGACGGTCCCCGCCGCGATGAACCGTGCGCAGCGCCGTGCGGCCGCCCGGGCCGATGCGCGCAGCCACAAGAAGACCAAGAAGTCGAGCGGCGGCAGCAGCAGCGGCGGAAGCGGCAGCGCGGTCACGCTGGACAGCAGCGGGTCCGACGCCCAGCAGCCGGCGCGCCGTCAGGCGCCGGTCGCGGGACGCCGCATCTCCAGCAACAGCACGAAGACGCAGAGCTCGGCGAGCACCGTGGCGACCCCGGCTCCGGCCACGCCGCCTGCGACGACCGGGTCCGCGGCCGGCACGGGCAGCCCGACGCCGGTCGTGCCCCCGCCGACGACGACGCCGACGAACCCGCCGCCGACGACGACGCCGACGGACCCGCCGCCCACGACCACGCCGACGGACCCGCCGCCCACGACCGATCCCGGCACGGGCACGGGCACGGGCACGGGAGCTGGCACGGGGACCGGCACCGGAACCGGCACCGGAACGGGTACGGGGACCGGCACGGGAACCGGAACCGGCACCGGCACCGGCGAGACGCCCACGGACCCGACCACGCCGGCGACGACCGTCGCGCGCCTGGTCCAGGCCGTCAACGCGCTCGGCTAGACCGGCCGCATCAGCATCAGCAGCGCCGAGGGGTCGCCGAGAGGCGGCCCCTCACCTTTCCGCAGCGGGACAGGCGATGCGGTAGTCGCAGCGAGCGCACGTCGCGAAGGACGGCGTCGGCTCGAAGCCCTGACCCTGGATGCCGTCGGCGACCTCCAGGACGGTCTCCGTGATCCAGTCGGGGTCCATCGACTCCGTCGGGACGCGGACCTTCTCGTCGTCGAGGACGTAGAGGTAGGCCTGCTCGGCGGACTCGAGGTCCCACGCCTCGCGCGCGCCGATGGCGTAGAGCGAGAGCTGCACGTCCTCGCGCAACTCGGCGACCGACCGCGGGCGCCCGGTCTTGTAGTCGATGAGCTCCCAGCCGCCCTCGGCGAGCCGGTCCACGCGGTCGACGCGCCCGCGCACCGTATGGCGTCCCATGCGGAACGTGAAGCCGCGCTCGAACCAGACGGGGTCGACCTGCTCGGCCCGCACGCGCTCGTGGTAGCGGCGCAGCGAGTCCGTGGCCTTCACGCGCAGCTGGCGCTCCTCCTCGCGGTCCCCGAAGCCGCCGCGCCGCCAGCCGGCCTGCAGGAGTCCGAGGAGCTCGTCCTGGGTGCTGCCGCCGGTCTGGTGGTAGCGCTCGAGGACCTGGTGGATGAGGATGCCGAACCGCTGGTGCAGCGTCGGCTCCTGCGGGATGCGCAGCACGCGCGCGAACTTGTAGCGCAGCGGACACATCCGGTAGGTCTCGATGTCTCCCGCCGAGAGCGCGAGCCCCTCGCCGCGACGCGGCAGGAATGCCTCCAGGGACGGCTCGGACCTCGCGGCCGCCGCGGCGCTGCGCGCCCGGTCGTCGCGTTCGGCGTCGACGAGGACGTCGTCGAGCGTCGAGCTCACGAGCACCTCGCGCTGCAGCGGCGACACCGCCGAGAGGAGGTGCTGGTTGATGCCAGGGAGCGCGTCGGCCACCGACTGCCCGGACGGCCGTTCCAGCAGCGCCGCGACCTTGAGGATCTCGAGGTAGCGCGCGACGGCGTGCGTCACGTCGAGGTCGGTGTCGAAACGCAGCTCGCTCAGCCCGCGCGCCGTGCGCTGGACGTCGCCGAGCAGCTCGTCGCGCAGCGCCTGGAACGTCGCGTGCAGCGTCTCCTCGGGCCCGAAGAGCTCCTCCTCGAGCGGCTCCCAGTCCGCGCCGAGCGCGGTGCGGGCCTCCTCGGCGAACGGCGACGGCGTCCGCGCCGTGTCGTGATCGGAGAGCTCGGCGTAGGAGATCGTCAGCGACCGGCGCGCGCGCGTCATCGCGAGGTACGCCAGCCGGCGCATGTCGGCGACGTGCGCCTCCGGCGTCGCCGGCGCGTCGATGCCGGTCGCGGCCTCCGCGCGACGCACGCCAGGCATGCGCGCGGACTCCATCCCGCAGAGGACGACGTGGTCCGCCTCCAGGGTCGCGGCCCCCGCCATCGTCAGCACGCTCACCGAGGACCCGGACCCGGCCCCGCCGGGCGTGCCCGGCTCGTCCTCGCCCAGCCCCGCGTCCGCCACCGCCGCCGCGTAGCGCGCGAACTCGCGCGGCGTGGCCTGCGGCGCGCGCCGCACGTAGGCGGCGGCCATCTCGGCCAGGCGCGACAGCATCACGAGGCGCTCGACGACGTCGGCCTGGGCGGTGAACAGCTGCTGGCGGCGCAGCCCCAGCCGGTCGATGAGCCGGTGCACGAAGAGATCGGGCCGCATCGTGTCGAGTCCGGACGCCGCAGCGCGAAGCAGCTTGAGGAAGCGGAGGATGCGCTCGCGGGACTCCGGGGGGATCTGAGGGGACTCGTTCGCGGCGACGAGCGCCGCGACCATGTCCAGGCGCCGGCGCCGCGCGATCTGCACACAGCGAGCGAGGTCGACCGAGCCGAGCTCGATCGGCGGGCGCGAGAGGGCGCGCACGACGGCCGCTGCGTCCGACGGGTCGGCGAGCAGCCGCAGCCACGCGAGCACGTCGCGGACCTCGGGAGCGCCGAAGAAGGCGTCGACGCCGATCAGCCGGTAGGGCAGCGCGCGCTCCTCGAGCGCGAGGCCGATCGAGCGTCCCTCGCCGCGGACCGAGCGCACGAGGACCGCGATCTGCTCCGGCGGCGTCCCGGCACGGACGAGCCGCTCGACGTGGCGGGCGACGCCCTGCGCCTGCGCGCGCTCGGTCGCGCACTGCCAGAAGCGCACCTCGCCCGCGTCGGACGCGTCGGACTCGATCGCCCGCGGCCGGCGATCGGGGATCTCGTCGATGACGGCACGGGCGGCCGTGAGCACGCGCTCCGGGCAGCGGAACGACCGCTCGAGGCGGACCACGGGTGCGTCGGGGTGGCTGCGACGGAACGCGGTCGTGTTGCGCCCGGCGGTGCCGGCGCCGCGCGGGAGCGCCTGGTCGTCGTCGGCGAACGCGCAGACGTTCCCTTCGGTCCCCGCGCCACCCGCCGTGCCGCGCCCGAGCTCCTCGACGACGAGCAGCGCCGCGGGCGAGAGATCCTGGAGGTCGTCGACGAGCACGTGGCGGTGGCGCGCGCCGACGCGTGCGCGCACGTGCGGCCGGTCGCGCAGCAGCCGCAGGGCGCGCAGCACGAGGTCGCCGGCGTCGAGCGCGCCCGCCTCGACCAGCAGGCGCTCGTGGGCGAGGTAGAGCTGGGCGAACTCGCGCTCGCGGGGCCGGTCGGCCTCCTCCGCCCACGCAGCGAAGCGCACGGCGTCGACGCGGTCCTCCTTCAGGCGGTCGATCCGCGCGACGACGCGCGACATGAGCGCGGCGGGGCTCCCGCCGAGGTCGTGCTCGCGCAGCGGCAGGTCGTCGAGGTGCTCGAGCAGCATCGCCAGGCGGTCGGCGCGCCCGAGCGGGACGACGAACGGGTCGAGTCCCGCCTCCAGCGCCTCGTCGTGCAGGATGCGCGCGCAGAGGTCTCCGACGGTGTGCACCGCGAGCTCCTCGTACGCGCCGTCGATCGCGTCCTCCAGGAGCGCACGCAGCCGCCGGGCGGCCGCGGGCGCGGCGACCAGCGCGAGAACGGATTCCGGATGGGCGCCGTCGGCCACGAGCCGGGCGAAGCGCTCGACGAGGACGGTCGTCTTGCCGGTCCCCGGCCCGGCGACGACGAGCAGCGGACCGCCTGGATGCCCGACGACGCGGGACTGCGCAGGCGACAGGTTCGGCACGTGATGAGCTTACGGCCGGGGGCGCACCGTCACGCCACCCCTAGCATGGGACGTGTGACTGTGGAGGCGACCGTCCTTGAGGCCGACTGGCTGGGCACCTGCCGGCGCGCCGTCAGCGGGCTGCGGGGCGTCCTCAGCGAGCACCCGACGAGCCGCGAGCGCGTCGTGGAGACGGGCGAGCGCGGAGGGGGCGGTGACCGCACGCTCGTCATCGACCGCCAGGTCGAGGACATCGTGTTCGCTGAGCTCGAGCGCCTCCACGCCGACGGGCTGCGGTTCTGCGCGGTGTCGGAGGAGCGCGGCGTCGTCGACTTCGGCGGCGACGGCGTCCGCGTCGTCATCGACCCGATCGATGGCTCGCTGAACGCGAAGCGCGGCCTGCCCAACGTCGCCATCTCGATCGCGGTCGCCGGAGGCCCGACGATGGCCGACGTCGAGTTCGCCTACGTGTACGACCTCGGTCCCGGCGAGGAGTGGTGGGCCCGCCGCGGGGAGGGCGCCTGCCTGAACGACCGCCTGCTCGTCGACGTGCCCCCGGAGCGGCGTGACCGCAACGGCCGGCTGGAGCTCGTCGCACTCGAGTCCGCCTCGCCGAACTGGATCGCCCGCGGCATCGTGGGGCTCGAGCGCAGCGTCCGCCGCATCCGCGCGATCGGGACCATTGCGGTGTCGATGTCGCAGGTGGCCGACGCCCGCGTCGACGGGATGCTCACGCTGCGAGGATGCCGCGCCGTCGACGTCGCCGCCGCGCAGCTCATCGTGCGCGAGAGCGGCGGGCACGTGGCGTTCCCGGCCTGCGAGACCGAGCTCGGAGCGCCCCTGGATCTCGTGCCGCACTCGCCGGTCGTCGCCGCGCGCACGCGCGCGGGCCTCGAGGAGCTGGCCGCGATCGTCGTCGAGGCGGACTCGTGATCGACACCGCCCTCGCGGAGCGGCTCGCGCTGCTGCTCGCCGGCGGCGCGGGCGACCTGAGCGCCCAGCCGGACTGGTTCGGCGCGCGCGTCGAGCGCGCGGCGGAGCGGATCGTCGAGGTGACCGGCCTGAAGCCAGCCGGGACGCTGCCGACGCCGGAGTGGCTCGACCGCGGCGGCTGGGCGGCCGCGAACCTCGCGTCCACCGGCTCGCTCCTGAACCCCCTGCTCGACCGCGTCGGCGAGAACCTCGGCATGCTCGCCGGCCCGGCGCGCGCCGGGGTCTCCTACATCGCATCGGCGGAGCTCGGCGCGCTGCTCGGAATCGTCGGGCGCCGGGTCCTCGGCCAGTACGAGCTCGCCCTGCTCGACCCGGCCGTGCCGCCCCGGCTGCTCTTCGTCGGCCCCAACATCGACGCGGTCGCGCTCGGGATGGACGTCGAGCGCGACGAGCTCGCCGACTGGGTCATCTTCCACGAGGTCACGCACGCCGTGCAGTTCGGCGGCGTCCCATGGCTGCGCGATCACATCTCCGCGCTGCTGCGCGATCTGCTCGGCGACCTGGAGCTGAAGGTCGACCCCGGCGCGATCTCGCGGATGCCGTCCGCGGACGATCTCAAGGCGCTCGCGGCAGCCGTCCGCGACGGTGGGCTGCTCGCGGTCGTCGGGCCCGGCAAGCGCGAGCTGCTGGACCGCGTGCAGGCGATCATGGCGCTCGTCGAGGGGCACGCCGAGTGGACGATGGACGCCGCGGCGGAGGAGGTCATCCCGTCATTGGCGAAGCTGCGCGCCGCTCTCGACGCCCGCCGCCGTGACCGACCGCCCGCCCTGCGCGTGCTCGACCGCCTGCTCGGGCTCGAGATGAAGATGCGCCAGTACCAGGAGGGCCGCTCGTTCTGCGACGCGGTCGTCGCGGCCGCCGGGGTCGCGGCGATGCACGGCGCGTGGCGCTCGCCGGAGGACGCGCCGACGATCGCGGAGCTCCGGGACCCGTCCCTGTGGCTGGCACGGCAGGGGCTGCGGGCGGCCTGACGCTGCGCGCGGCGGGCGGTCCGCTGCACGTGGACGGGCTCATGGCGCACCTCGGGCCGCGCGCGGTGCCGGGACTGGAGGAGGCGGACGGCACGACGTACCGCCGCGTCCTGCGGCTGCCCGGCGGCAACGGCGTCGCGGCGGTGCGGCTCTCCGCGCGCGGCGCGCGGGGGACGCTGTGGCTCGAGGAGGCCGCGGATCGCGCGCCGGCCCGCCGCGCGCTCCGGGCCCTGCTCGCGCT
>Ga0070665_100001217_pt1 | contig 31371 bp, 23 predicted proteins | sample KBSS13metaG_FD_65862 | JGI IMG/M metagenome (GOLD analysis project Ga0070665, IMG submission 65862) | Switchgrass rhizosphere microbial communities from Kellogg Biological Station, Michigan, USA - KBS S1-3 metaG | ecosystem: Host-associated > Plants > Roots > Rhizosphere > Soil ... | reverse complement strand
CCAATGCCCACCTCACCCTCACCAAGGGCTACGACGGCACGGAGTCGCTCACCTCCCTGTCGGCCGGCGTGATCTCCGGCAGCAGTGTGCGCAGCCGCAGCAACATCCGCTCGATCAAGGCGGCCGCGGTGAATTCATCGATCTTCTCCGCTGGCGCCGGTACGGCTGATTCCATCGCCGATGCCGGCGATTTTGAGTATCCGGCGCTGATCGCCTCGTTCAAGAGCGGCGCGTTCAGCGACTCGGCCATCCTTGCACAGAACATCGGCGTGGCGAGCGTGGGCGCGGTCGACGATTCGGTCGCTACGCGACCGTTCTTCGGCGTGGCGGCGGAAAAGATCGGGGTACTGAAACTGGTGATCAACGGGCGAAGCGCCGCACTCAAGGCGCTCGATTCGAACGCAGCGGTTACAGATTTGCTCACGGCGCGAGGGGTATCGCCCCAGCACTTTGCGATTCATCTGCCCGCAGCGGACGTTTCCGCGCCGCCGGTCCAGAACCCGCCTGATCCGAATCCGCCGACAGGTCCGGGAGCCTTCCCTGACGCCGACCGGCTGGCTCACATTGAAGACAATCTGGCTGCGGTCGAGGCGATGCAATTCCCGGTGTCGCCAACCAGCAGCGGCTACCAGGCATTCTTGGAAAGATACTACGGGGCGTACAACGCGCTGCAGGACACGGTCACCACGCGCAATGCGCTGGTGGAAAAAGCATCGCGTGACCTGGTTGACCCACGGATCGACGCCGCATGCGCGAAAGTCGCTGCCGATCTGAACTACGAGGCGACGGCCATCCCCGTCGAAGCGCAGGAGGACGGGTGGCGGGCAGATTTCGAATCGCTCGCGAAGCGAGTGGCGGGGCTGCCGAGCCTGTACAAAATCCCCGACAACCTGGCATCGATTAAGTCGCTGCAGGCAACCGCATTGCAGTACCGCTACGGAACTGCGGCGTGGGATCCGCAGAAATACTACGAAACTTATCAGCAGATCTACGCCATCTTCCACCAGGTCATCATTGAGCGCAACGCGCTTGTGGACGGGACGTCGATCGACGAGATGAACCCATCGATCCAACAAACCCTCTCGTCAGTCACTGCCGATCTCCGCAACGAAGCGGCAGCCATCCGGATCGCGGCGCCGCAGAACGTTTGGCCGGATAAATTCGATCAGCTCGCGGCCCAGCTGGATGACACGTCTGTAATGGTCGGTATCGCCGACGAGCTGACGGAGATCAAAACGTGGCAAGAAAACGCATTGCAGTACCGCTACGGCAGTGCGGCGTGGGATCCGGATATTTACTACCAGATCTACCACCAGCTTTATGCCGATTTGCAGGGCGCGATCATCGGGCGAAACAAGCTGGTCGATCAGGTGTCGCTTGACGAGGCGAACGCGTCGATCGCAGAAGTTCGCACGTCCGTCGCCGCCGACCTCCATAACGAAGCGGCCGCCATACCGGCTGCGTCGGATCCGGACGGTTGGCGGGCGAAATACGAAGCGCTCGCGACTCAGGTGGAACAGCTGGCGTAGTGCGTGCGTGCGTTCTGTCACATGTTCGTTTTTTGATTGCGACAATCCCATCGACACGCTCCCACGGCGATTTACCGTGGTTTTGGGCGTTGTAGCCGCCTGCCTCTTTGCAATTTCCCGCCAATCCTCATAATCAGCGGTCCCACTACGAAGCGAACCTGTGACGGTGGGCACGCTTTTTCTCGGAGCAAATCATGGCTGGTGCAGCGATCTCGATGGTGAATGGCAAACTGAACGTCCCCAACGAACCGATCATCCCGTTCATTGAGGGAGACGGCACCGGCCGCGACATTTGGCGCGCCAGCGTTCGCGTGTTCGACGCGGCCGTCGCGAAAGTTTACGGCGGCAAGAAAAAGATCGCGTGGATGGAAGTGCTCGCCGGCCAGAAGGCGTTCGACAAGACCCAGAACTGGCTGCCGGATGAAACCGTCGAAGCGTTCCAGAAATACCTCGTCGGCATCAAGGGCCCGCTGACGACTCCGGTCGGCGGCGGCATCCGCTCGCTCAACGTCGCACTCCGTCAGATGCTCGACTTATACGTCTGCCTGCGGCCGGTGCAGTACTTCACGGGCGTTCCTTCGCCGGTGAAGCATCCTGAAAAAGTGAACATGACGATCTTCCGCGAGAACACGGAAGACATCTACGCAGGCATTGAATACGCCGCGGGATCGAAGGAAGCACAGGCCGTCCTCGATTTCCTCAAGCAGAGCGACCCGAAAGGGTTCGGCAAGGTTCGTTTCGGTACCGCCGCCAAGGGCGAGGAATACCTCAAGGCCGCCGGCGTGCCGATCCCGGAAGGCAAGCCCGTCACCACGCAGGTCGGCGTGGGCATTAAGCCGGTGAGCATGATCGGCTCGATGCGGCTGATCCACGCGGCGATCGAGTTCGCCATCAAGTTCAAGAAAAAATCGGTGACGCTTGTCCACAAGGGCAACATCATGAAGTTCACCGAAGGCGCCTTCCGCGACTGGGGCTACGAGCTGGCCAAGAACCAGTTCGGCGCGGTCGAAATCGACGGCGGCCCCTGGTGCAAAATCCCCGAAGGCAAACCCGGCGCGGGATTGATCATCAAGGACGCCATCGCCGACATCACCCTGCAGCAGGTGCTCACGCGTCCTGAAGATTTTGACGTGATCGCCACGCTCAACCTGAATGGCGATTACCTCAGCGACGCGCTCGCCGCCCAGGTCGGCGGCATCGGCATCGCCCCCGGCGCCAACATCAACTACGTCAGCGGCCACGCGATTTTCGAAGCCACCCACGGCACCGCCCCCAAGTACGCCGACCAGGACGTGGTCAACCCCGGCAGCGTCATCCTCAGTGGCGTGATGATGCTGGAACACATGGGCTGGCAGGAAGCCGCCGACGCGATCATCACCGGCCTGGAAAAATCCATCGCCAACAAGACGGTGACGTACGATTTCGCCCGCCAGATGGACGGGGCCAAGAAGATCAAGTGCAGCGAATTTGCGGACGAGATTATCAAGAATCTCGGCTGATAAAGGGGGGCGCTTGCCACTATTTTCAATCGAAGCGGAGTCAATGCGCCTGGTAAAGCCAGCGAATTTTTCGCTCGAAAAGCAAATCCAGTCGTTGGTCGAACGCAATCTTGGCGAGGTGTTCAGTTGCCGCTTCGTTGCTTCGGAGGTCCCGACTGGACGCGAGCATGCTGGAAGAATCGACACGTTGGCTCTTTCTGAGGACAACAATCCGGTCATAATCGAATACAAGAAGGTCGAATCCTCTGAACTGGTTACGCAGAGCCTTTACTACCTTTCGTGGTTGAGTGATCACCGGGGAGATTTTGAGATTGTTGCGCGAAAGAAACTAGGCGCCAATATTGAAATTAGTTGGGATGAAATACGCGTCATTTGTATTGCGCCAGGCTACCGCAAGTTCGACCTTCATGCGGTGAAGGTAATGGGCGCAAATATTGAACTATGGCAATACCGCCTCTTCGCGAATAACTGCATTTACCTTGAGGAAATTTTCCGTAGAGACTCGGGAGCAAGCGATAGTCCAGCGTGGAATGGAGCGTCGAAGAACCCTGTGATGGTGGAAGCTGGCAAGAAGGCGGCGGCTACACGGATGCAAGGCACTTATACTTTCGAAGAGCATATTGAAAATAAGCCCACTGAAATCCAAAAAGTTGTGGAAGAAATTCGCCAGTTCATCCTTGACCTAGACGAGTCCGTCGAGGAATCGCCAAAGAAATTTTACGTTGCATACAAACTGGCAAAGAATTTTGTTTGCATGGAAGTTCACCACAAAAAAATCACGCTCTTCCTAAAGCTTGATCCTGCCGAGATATCGCCATTTCCTGTTAACGCGCGTGATGTCTCAAACATCGGGCATTACGGCACTGGCGATCTTGAGTTCATGATTCATTCCCGAAATGATGTTGACCTCGCGAAGCAGTTTATCAAAGCATCGTACGAAGCTGTCGGCGGTAGTTGAGCGGATGATATGGAACCCACCACCCGCGCCGATCATGAAATCGAACACGGCCGCTTCCTTGCCGAGGCCGGTGCGGAGGACGTGTGGGGCTGGGGCACGCCGGCGGGGCAGGTGCGGGCGCGGCGGCGGGCGGACTTTATCGCTCGCGGGGCGAATCTCTCGGCGGGCATGAACGTGCTGGAAGTCGGCTGCGGGACCGGCAATTTTACCGAGCTGATGGCGCCGTCGGGGGCGTCGATTATTGGCGTGGACATTTCTCCGGAGTTGCTGGTGCTGGCAGAGAAGCGCAAGCTGCCGGCGGATCGCATCAAGTTCATTGCGGCCCGGTTTGAAGACTGCGATCTGCACGGGCCGTTCGATGCGATCGTCGGCTCGTCGGTGCTGCATCACCTGGATTACCGCGTGGCCCTCAAGCGGATCTTCGAAATGCTCAAGCCCGGCGGCGTGCTGAGCTTCGCCGAGCCGAACATGCTCAACCCGCAGATCGCGATCCAAAAGAACATCCCGGCCATCAAGCGGCGGCTGGGCGATTCGCCGGACGAGACGGCGTTTGTGCGGTTCAAGCTCAAGCGGCTGCTGAGCGAGATCGGGTTTGTCGATATCGCGATCAAGCCGTTTGATTGGCTGCACCCTTCCACGCCGCGGCCGCTGATCGGGGCGATCAGCGCGCTGGGGAAAGTGGTGGAAGTGATTCCGGGACTGCGGGAGTTTTCAGGGTCGCTCTACATCCGTGCCCGCAAGCCGTCGTAGGCCGCACTACATCAATAGCCGTCATCCTGAGCACACTCGCGAAAGATCTGCGCCACCCGTCGATCGATGCCAGATCCTTCGCGAATACGCTCACGATGACGAGCGCGCTCTTGATGGTCTCTGTGGCATTGGGAGGGGATAGCGGAACAAGCTTGTAGGGTGGGGTTCATCCCCACCTTCTGTCCTTCGATGGTGGGGACGAACCCACCCTACGAAAATCCCCCGCGGCCGGAGAAATACCGCAGACGGCGGTGCGCGAAATACGTCGCAAAAGTGACACACGAAAAAAGACAAATCCGGAAAATTAATCGTCGATTTCAGCGGGCCGTCTGCGATTCGGGCGCCGGCGGTGCGCGCCAGCCTCGCGGCGGGCGGCGCAGCGCCAGTGATGATAGATGAGGGTCATTGCGCCCGCATCGATCGCTGCGCCGGTGGCGTGGCGGTCGCTCTTTGACAAGTGAATAGTCCGACAAGGCGCACCCGAATCGGTCACAAATGCGCACCTTTGCGCACCTAAACGCACCTTTTCGTACCTTGGCGCACCCGATGGAAAATCGCCAATTCCCGGCCCGGCCAACAATTACGTGGCCGGGTGGTCGATTTAGATGATTTTTCTAGTCGGCGGTCGATCGCACCCCCTGGTGCTTCATCTTCTCACGGCACTCGTCCGTCCAGCGACAGGTGCAGGAAGATCATGTTCTGGGCGATGACGATCGTAACAGCCAGCAGTGCGACGTAGACGGCGATGCGAAACCGCGCCGGCCAACGGGCGAGTTCGGCGCCGATGGGCGTCATCAGCAGCGGCAGGAGCAGGAGCAGGAGGCGGGCGTTTTCGCCGGGGAAGACGGCGACGCCGATGGCGAGCGTGACCTGCAGCAGGCCGAGCGCGGCGAGCAAGAGCGGCGTGTCTTGCGACATGAATGGCGTGGCGCGATCGGCGTTCAGACGGAGCAGGCCGAACACGATCAGCGGGGCGCTGATCCAGCCGGTGGCGAGCAGCACATCGAGCACATCAAACGCCAGGTGAAGCGGAAACGGGCGACGGAGATGAACCAGGTCGTCTTGCGAGAGCCGGCTGGCGGTGTGATAGACGTCGATGGCGTTGAAATCGAGCGCCAGCCAGAGGAGCAGGTAAATCGCCGCGATGGTTGCGATGGAGATCACGCACTGCTTGGCGGCGGGTTCGAGACCGGCCCGACCTTTCCGGCCGAGGTGTAGAAGCGTGTACGGGGCGAGGAATCCGCCCAGCAGCAGGAACGCGTACGAGAGGAATAAGACGCCGGCGAAAGCGACGCCGAACAGGATCGCGTGCATCGGCCGATCCGATCGCAGCGCAGTCACCCACGCGATGATCACGACGGTCGCGAGCGGCACGTACGCCTGGTCGAACTGGGGGAAGAAAAGGATGAGCGAAGGAATGAGTGCGAAAAAGCTGGCGGCGGCGAATGACGAGTCGCGGTCGGCATTGAAGAGCCGCAGCAGGCGGTAAGTCGTGAGCACGCCCGCGGCGCCGATCAGGCCGACGACGGCGCCGGCGACCGATCGCGAGAACGCTGTCGCGCCGAGAACCTTGATCCAGAACATGTGGTACAGGATCAACCCCGGCGGTTTGTAGCGGGCGTGGACGACGAGTTTATGTTCCTGAAGTTCGGGGAAGCCGCGCATCCAGTCGCTCATCGGTACGCCGTGCTGCTGCTGATCGAGAAGGATGACGGCGGCGGAGTAATAGCTGGTGTTGCCGTCGTCGTCGATGAGTTGTTCGAGTCGCGATCGGTCCGGCTCGTGCGGCTGCTGCGAGACGGCCGCCCGCTGCAGGGCGACTGTGCTGATGGTCAGCAGTGCGAGTGCGAGGCCCGTGTTCTGCCAGCGATGGAACATCCACTGGCCGGCGAAGAACGGAATCGCCGCCAGGGCCATGAGCGGGTAGAGCGGCCAGGCGGCGAGATGTCGCCACGGCCAGGTCCAGTACCAGGGGCCGTTCACGCCGTGCACGTGGAGGAGCACGAGTGGGATCGTCACACCCGCGACGGCGAGAACGATCGCCAGTTTGATCGCGATGGTGCGAGATGGTTTAACGGGGATGACGGCATCCTCGGCCATAGGCTCGATAGTTTGCGGCATGGAGCTTAAAATGAAATGCCTATGTCCAAGAAAGTCCAAACCCCGCCCAAATCGTTCGAAGAAGCCCTGGCCGAGCTGGAGCAGATTTTGTCGGACATCGAAGGCGGCAAAGTCGGGTTCGAGGAATCGCTCACGCGTTACGAGCGCGGGCAGTTCCTCATCGAACACTGCCGCGGCGTGCTCGACTCGGCCGAGAAGCAGATCGAGCAGATCAGCAAATCCCCCGACGGCGGAATTGCGAAAGAGCCGTTCACGCCGGCGAAGTAGCCGGTTATTTCCTGAGCTGATCGACCATTTCCTTGATCGCCTGATCATTCGGATGCTGCCGGATGAGTTCCGACCAGATGGCGTTGGCCTGATCGGGTCGGCCCTGCTGTTTGAGCACCCATGCGTAGTAGGCCTGCGAGGTGGGATTGGCCGGATCGATGAGAAGGGCTCGCTGGAAGGCGGCGCGCGCCTCGTCGAGCCGGCCGAGGCTGCAGAGGATCAGGGCGCGGCGGTTCAGCGCCGCGCCGAAGTTGGGCGCGACGGCGAGGGCGCGGTCAACGCACTCGAGGGCGCCAATGTAATTACCCTGCTCCATCAGCGCCTCGGCGAGATAGTTCTGTGCCCGCGGATTGCCGGGCCGCTGATGAACCGTTTCGGCCCACATCGAGAGGGCAGTGGCGTAATCCTCGTTGCGATAGAGCGTGAGCTGGCTGAGGCCGAGGACGGCAACGGCGAGCAGCGGCAGGCTGATCGCGGCGCGCTGCGGCACGCGGCGGATTGTTCGCTCGAGCAAAAGCACCACGCCGAGCACGATCGCGATGAGCGGCAGGTACATGCGTCGCTCGGCCGCGGGTTCGGAGCCGAGCGGCAGCAGGCTGGAGGAGGGCGCGAGGATGAGAAAGATCCAAAGGCCGAGCATCGCCACCGGGCGGCGACGGATGGCGAGGATGATCGTGGCGATGACCAGCGCGCTGACGGCAAGCATCTGCGGCAGCACGTCGGCGAGCGACGATGGCACGGGCCAGTCGACGTAGCAGATCACCAGTGGCCGCGGCCAAACGGCGAGGCGGAAATACATCAGGATGATCTGCGACTGCATCATGAGGTACTGCCACGAAGTAAGTCGCCCGCCGCCGCCGGTCTTCACTGCAGCCGATGCGGTGGCGAGCAGGAGGGGGAGAAGAATCCAGCCGAGCAGCAGGCCCGCGTAGAACCAGCGGCGAACTTGCCAGATCGCTTTCCACGAGCGGGAGACGATCAGCCAATCGAACAACAACAGGATCGGAAACGCCATCGCGGCCACTTCCTTGCACGCGACGGCCAGCAGGTTGCACACGATCGACACCGCAAGCCATCGACGAGCGTGCGGCGAATCGAGCGAGCGCAGAAACGCGTAGAACGTGAGCAGCACGAAGAGGGCCATCAGTCCCTCGGTGCGGTTAATGACGTAGGTCACGGTATCGGTCAGCAGCGGATGGACGGCCCAGATGAGCGTGACGGCCAGCGCGATCACCTCGGCGGCGGGGTGGGCGAGTTGTTGCAGCGTGCGTCGCAGCACGCCCCACAGCACGAGCGCGGCCAGCGCGTGGATCGCGATGTTGCCCGCGTGGTAGCCGCGCGGGTTGAGGCCGTCGATTGCGTAGTTGACCGCGAACGACAACCCCACGAGCGGCCGGCCCGCGGTGCCGACGACGCCGCGCGGGAACATCGGCGTCCAGATCGGCCAGAGCGTGCGGATGCTGGGGTTGGTGACGATCGCGAGCTGGTCGTCGAAAATAAACGGCCCCTTGCAGGCGTTGGAGTAGGCATAGACGACGGCGAGGAGAATCAACACCGGCGCGAGCAGGCGGAGCTGACTGCTTGTGATCGTGCGCGGGGATGGAGCGGCCGGCGGCATGGGGATGATCTTAACGGAAAACGGTCAACCGTTGTTTCTGAGACATAACTCGCGCATTGTCATCCTGAGCGTACCCGCGAAGGATCTGCATCAACTGTCGATCGATGCCAGATCCTTCGCGAGTACGCTCAGGATGACGGTTTGAATCGGGGGGCATTTTCAAAAGGACCATCGCGCAGAGGTGCCGTGCGAGAAAGCGAGACGCCCTTCGATTATGATTCGTTTCGGGGGATTCCATATGCCTGACCATAACGAAACAACCACGCCACTCACCGCCGAGGAGATTCTTCGTCGCGACGCGGCGGCGGTGTCGGCGGTGTTCGATCGGCTGCCGGCGTTGTGGACGGGTGCGCCGGCGAAGCTCGTCGAAGCAATACAGTACAGCCTCCTCGCCGGCGGCAAGCGGCTTCGGCCGTCACTGGTGCTCGAATGCTGCCGGGCTTGCGGCGGCGATGCGATGTCGGCGTCGGTCCTCGCGGCCGCGGCGGCGATGGAGCTCATTCACACCTTCTCGCTCGTGCATGACGATCTCCCCGCGATGGACGACGACGATCTCCGCCGCGGACGGCCGACCAATCACAAGGTCTTCGGCGAAGCGATGGCGATCCTTGCCGGCGACGCGATGGTGACGACGGCGTTTCACCTGCTCGCCACGCAGGCGGATACGAAAATCGCGCCGAAGTTGATCGCCGAGCTGGCCGGCGCCGCCGGTGCGGCGGGCATGATCGGCGGGCAGGTGATCGACATGGCGTCGGAGTCGATCTCACTCACGTTCGAACAGCTCCGCGACCTGCACGCGAAAAAAACCGGCGCGCTGCTGGTGGCCAGCGCCCGCATGGGCGCGATTTGCGCCGGCGCGAACGAGTCGTCACTGGCCGCTGTCACGGCGTTCGCGCAGCACACGGGCCTCGCGTTTCAGATCGTCGACGATCTGCTCGACATCACCGCCACGCCCGAGCAACTCGGCAAGAGCACGAACAAAGACGCCGGCCGCGGGAAGAACACGTATCCGTCGCTGCTGGGTATTGACGGCGCCAAAGCCGCCGCGGATCGAGAACTGGCCGCCGCGATGGCTGCCCTCACTCCGCTCGGCAAAGCGGCGGATGGGCTGCGATCACTCGCGCGGTTTGTGGTGCAAAGGTCGAACTGATCCCGAAGACTTCGGCGTGTACGGGACACGCTATCGGACGCTTCTTCCCAATCCCCACGCGAATCTGCAGTCGCCTTTCAAATCGATCCGATATCGCCCGGGCCGGCGGTGCGCCGGCACTTGATCATGACGACGCTTTCATTCCCCATCCCGGCCCCAGTTGACTCGCCCGCGACGCCTCGCGTGTTGCGGCTGGCGACTGCCTTCGCGCTCGTGCAGGCGCTCTGGATGTTCGCGGCCGTCAACTTTGTCGCGCCGCATTACAGCGATCTGCTGACCGGCGACATCGCGTACTTCATGGGCGCGGCTAAGCATGCGCTGGCGGGAGAGATGCCGTACCGCGATTTCGCGTTCGAGTATCCGCCGGGCGCGCTGCTGGCGATGCTCGCTCCAGCGGCGCTGGTCGGGCGGTCGCCGGATGCGACGAGTTACCTGTGGGCGCTCGTGTTTCAAAACGCGGTGCTGGCCGGCGTGATCACGCTGCTGCTTTCGCTATGGAGCGGCCTGCGGGCGGCGGCGGCGTTCAACCTGCTCTTGGCGATCGGTGCGGCGTTTGTGCCGCTGCGGTTTGATCTCCTGCCGGCGCTGCTCACGCTGCTTGCCGTGCGGTACGCGATCGATCGGCCAGTGCGATCGGGGGCATTCCTGGCGATCGGTGTGTGCGTAAAACTCTACCCGGTCGTGCTGCTGCCGATGTTGCTGATCCCGCACCTGACGGCCCGGCGATGGCGTGACGGGTTTCAACTCGCGCTCGGTTTCGCAGCCACGATGGCGCTCGTGCTCATTCCGTTCGCCGTTCTCTCCCACAACCACCTGTTCGATTTCCTCGCGTTCCACCGCGCCCGCGGCCTGCAGATTGAAAGCGTGGCCGGCGCGGCGATCCTGCTGGCGAGCAAACTACATCTCACCAGCGCCAGCGTTGGGACGAGTTACTTCAGCAGTAACGTGACCAGCCCGTGGTCGGGCGGCGCGATGGTCGCGATGCAGCTGGCAATGCTTGCACTGCTCGGGATTCAATTCCTTCAGGAATGGATGCGATGGCGTTCCGGCAAATCCCGCGATCTTGCGATCGTGGCTACGACCACATTGCTGATTTTCATCGCGTGTAACAAAGTGTTCTCACCGCAGTACGTCGTGTGGGTGTTTCCGCTGGTTGCGATGACGCGGTCGCGTTTCGCGGTTGCCGCAGCGATCTGTTTGCTCACGAGCGCCGTTTTCCCGTTCCTGTACGACTCGCTTAAGCAAATCGACTGGCTGCCCGTATTGCTGGTGAACGCCCGCAACGTCTTGCTGCTCGCGATGATCATTTACGGCTTCACCACGCGGCCCAGGAACAAAATCGCCCCCGTCTGATTGTGCCGGATCGCGAAGACGAACGGATGGTCGGCGATGAACTCCACCGGCTTCTCCGGACGAGGCATGGCCCGCGTTTCCATCATCACCGCGGTGGCCGCTGCGGCTTCGGTGCCTTCCTCGTTCAGGTCGATCATCGCCTTGTGGATGACGTCCGCCACGTACAAATCCTTGCCACTGGCGATACCGCTGAAGTCGGCCGCGTTTTGATCGAACGGCAGCACCATTCCGAGCTTCTTCAGGGCCGGCGAGACGGAGAAGCCGCTCTCGAATTTGAACTTCGGCATCGCGAGCTTCACCTTTTTCATCTCCAGCCCGGCTGACCATTTGGTCAGATCGCCGAGCGTGTTTTCGACACCGGCCAACCCGTCCACCTTGTTCGGCAGCACGATCAGCATCGACGCTTCGTTGCCCGCGTAAGGCAGTTCGATCAATTTCAGCGAGTCGTTTTCGAAATAGCCGGCCTTGATCGATTGGTGCATCATCGGCGCCTTGGCGGATTCTGGCGCGGATGTGTGGAACGGCTCTTCTTTCGTCTGGGCGTGCTTGAACTGACTCGTCCACGGGGCTTTGAAGTAAACGGCGTTGGTCAGGATCAGCCGCGTAAGCGGCGTGATGGCGCTCGATGGGACAAGGTCTTTGATCTTGTCGTTCGTCTCTTTCGCGACCGCGTCGTTGATCTGCTTGGCCGCGGCTGTGGCGTTGGAGAAATCCGTCAGGCCGAGGTGTGCGTGGTACTGATCGGTCAGCTTCTGCATGAAGGCCGGTTGCACAGCAAAGTCCTTTGCGAGCCAGAAGTCGTTGGCGATGTTGAGATTGAAAACGGGCTGATCGCCTCCTGGCTTGTTGTCGAGCAGCGACTTGAGCAGCGCTGCCGCCGCGTCGTGGCGGTCGCCGGCGGACGCGGGCCAGTCGCCGGTCAGCACGCGCTCCATCTCCGCCAGCGTTTTCCCGTTCGCCCCGGCGGCGGTCATCGAAAGGGCGAGATGGATGCTCGCCGGCGAAAAGATTAGATTCCCCGGCTCGGCGGCCTGCAGCTTGTAGAGCTCGATTGCGAGCGCGTTCGATCGGTCGGCAAGCAGCTTGGCAGGTTCTAGGTTCACATCAGCCTCGGTTCTTGCCGACAGGGCGGCCAGGGTCAGTCCGATCATCAGAACGCAGGAAAACGAGCGATGCATGGGGCCTCCGATGACAGGTAGACGTTCCCAAGTGTAGTCAGTTCCCCGGATTCGGCGGTAGCAGCGGGTTTTTCCCTAACAATCACACTCATTGAAACTTATGAAGGATTCCGAATAATTAAGAACACGTCTATGCTTGAGTAGCACGGACCGGAGAGATGCCTTCGATGCCCATTCTGGACACCATTCGTAAGCCCGCTGACCTGCGCGATTTATCGCTCGATCAGCTCGCGCAGCTGGCCAAGGAGATGCGGCACCGCATCTTCGATTCCGTCAGCAAGAACGGCGGGCACCTGGCGAGCAACCTCGGTGTGGTGGAACTCACGATCGCTTTGCACAAGGTGTTCGACTTCGGCCCGTACCCGACGGGACCCGACAAGCTACTCTTCGACGTCGGCCACCAGTGCTACCCGCACAAGATGCTCACCGGGCGGTCCGCCGATTTCGAAAAGTTGCGGAAGAAGGGGCACGTCAGCGGGTTTCCGAATCCGGAAGAGTCCCCGTACGACCTGTTCAGTGTCGGCCATGCCGGCACGGCAATCAGCACGGCGGTGGGCGTGGCCCGTGGCGACCTGGCGAAAAACCTTGCCAGCCATGTGGTGGCGGTGGTCGGCGACGCGTCGATCGTCAACGGGCTGGCGCTGGAAGGCCTTAACAACGCCGGCACGCTCAAGCGGCAGTTGCTGATCATTCTCAACGACAACGGCATGAGCATCTCGCGGCCGCAGGGCGCGTTCAGCGAGTACCTAGAGCGCGTGCGCGTCAGCACCACCTACGAAGAATTCAAACGCGTGAGCGAGAAGATCGTTCACCGACTGCCGACATCGGTCGGACAAAGAATCGAACAGGCGTGGGACGCGTTCTGCGCCGGCCTGAAGGGCGCGATGTGGACGGGGCAGATATTCGAATCGATGGGCCTGAAGTACATGGGGCCGATCGACGGGCACGATTTGCCGGGCCTCATCAACTTCCTCAGCGAGATCAAGCACGTCGATAAACCCGTGCTGCTGCACGTGAAGACCGTGAAGGGCCAGGGCTACGAAGTCACCGCGGCTGAACCGACGAAGATGCACTCGCCCGCGGCGTTCACCGTCAACGGTTGCAGCGTGGAAGTGAAAAAGTCCGGCGGGAAGTCTTGGACGACCGCCTACGCCGACGCGATGATTGAACTGGCGAAAACCGACAGCCGGGTCGTCGCCCTCACCGCTGCGATGCCTGATGGCACGGGCCTGAGCAAGTTTGAAACCGTCTTCCCCGATCGCTACCTCGACACGGGTATCTGCGAGTCGCACCTCACCGCAATGGCGGCCGGCATGGCGAAATCCGGACAGCGGCCGTTTGCCGCGGTCTACTCCACCTTCATCCAGCGCGGGTTCGATCAGATCTGGCAGGAAGTGGCGCTCAACAAGCTGCCGGTGGTTTTCTGTCTCGATCGGGCCGGCTACGTCGGCGACGACGGCGCGGTGCACCACGGCTTCTGCGACCTCGCGTTCCTCCGCCCCATGCCCGGCATGGTGCTGATGGCGCCGAGCGACGAACGCGAGCTCGGCCGATCGCTGCGACTGGCCCTCTCGCTCGATCACGCCAGTGCCATCCGCTACCCGCGCGACAGCGTGCCGGCCTGTAACTTTGAAGACGTGATCGCCCAGGACCTTCGCCCGCAAGCCGCCGAAGAGTGGACCGTCGGCCGCAGCCGCACGCTTCGCACGGGTCACGACGCGACGCTGATCGTCTACGGCGCCCTCACAGAAACCGCCCTCGCCGCCGCCGAACTGCTGGCCGCCGAGGGAATCGAAGCCGAAGTCATCGACGCCCGCTTCTGCAAGCCCATCGACGGCGACATGATCGCCCGCGTGCTGGCCGGGCAGATCAACCAGTCCGGCGACGTGCTCACCAACTTCACGCCGCGGCCGGTGCTCACGATCGAAGACCACAGCCTGCAAAACGGCTTCGGCACCGCCGTGCTCGAATACGCCGTCGCCCATCACCTGCCGACGGGCACCATCACGCGGCTCGGCATGCCCGATCGCCTGATCGCCCACGCTACCCGTCCCCAGCAGCTTGAAGAAGTGGGGCTGGATGTGGCAGGGATCGTGCGGTCGGTTCGCGAAGCTGCAGCACAGTTCAATCGCTCGCTCCAACCCAAGTAAGATTGATCCTCAATCGGTTCTTCGTCTATTCGCGCGATGCGCAGAATTATTCGTTGCCTTCGCGCGGATCGCTCGCTTATCTTGTGGCAACCGCATTTCACGTTGAAGGAGATCGCCGATGTCTGAAACCCCGTCACCCCCGCCGCCCGAACCCACTCCGCCGCTCGATTACGGAACGACGGCCACCGGTTACACTGGCCCGGAGCCGGATAAAGACGCGAAGAACATGGGCATGCTCTGCCACCTGCTCGGCATCTTCACCGTTTGGCTCGGGCCGCTCATCATCTGGCTGCTCAAGAAAGACAGCAGTCCGTTCGTGGACGATCAAGGGAAGGAAGCGCTGAACTTCCAGATCACGGCGTTCATCGCAATCCTGGTCTGCATCCCGCTCGTGCCGGTGTTCTGCATCGGAGCGATCCTGATCGCTGCGATCCAGATCACGCGCATTGTTCTTGGCATTCTGGCAACCGTGGCAGCGACCAAGGGCGTGGCGTACCGCTACCCGCTCACGCTTCGATTGATCAAATAATCCGCCATCTCGGCAGTTTAAGCAGATAAGGGCCGGCTTCTTACCCGAAGCCGGCCTTTTTTGGCGATATTTCATCGCAACAGGGACCGAAAATCGCGATAATCTGAAAGGAGTTTCTGCGTTTAGCCGCCCCGCGTGCGGGGCGCGTTTTGTCCGTTAGCACCGCGCCCCGCACGCGGGGCGGCTAAACGCCAGTCGGATGGAGACACGCCCATGACCCAACTTGCGAACCACCCGGCGTATCTGCAAATCGAAGACCGCCTCGACGCGGTCGGGCAGAAGTTCCGCGTGCACCGCATGGTGCGCGGCGCCATTCTGTTCGGCGCGACAGCGATCGCGTCAACATGGGCCGCCACCGGCGCGGTGTATCTGTTCAGCCGAGACGGCCACGGCGCCGGCGCGGCGGGATACGCCATCGCGGCGATCTGGGCGGCGGTGCTGTTGAGCGCGGCGGTGCTGTGGATCTTGCGCCCGTTGGTGATGCGCCCGAAGCCGATTCAGATGGCGCGGATGATCGAATCTCGCCTCGACGGTTTACACAACGGTCTCACCAACGCGCTGCTCCTCGCCGATCGCGATGACGTCGCAGGCAATCCCTGGTCGCCGAGTATTCTTGATGAAATCGCCAAACGCTCCCTCGCCCAGCCGCTGGGCGGGGCGGTGCGATGGGCCGATCTGAAAACCGTCGTCACCCGCTCGCTGATGATCGTCGTGCCAATGCTGGTGATCCTCGCGATCTTCCCGAGCGCGTTTGGCCGCGGCTGGCGGCAGATGCTGCAGCCGGCCGCGTTCGTGCCCGCCCAGGGCGCGGCGGAGATTATTTCGGTAGATCCCGGCAACGTCACCCGCGTCGCGGGGCAGCCGCTGGAGATCACCGTAGTCGCCCGCGGTCCGGCCGATTCGTCCGCCAAGGTGATCTTCGATCACGCACTGCCGGAGATGGCGCTCGCCGCCGTCCCAAGCACCAGTGCCATCGCGAGCGAGGACATGCACTTTGCCGGCCGGGTCGACCACGTCGACGAAACGCTCAAGTACCGCGTCGAGGTGGCCGGTACGCAGAGTGAGTGGTTCGCCGTCACCATCGTTCGGCAGATCAAACTGACCGACCTGTCGCTGATCATCACGCCGCCGAGCTACACGCATCTGCCGCAGCGAACGCTCGCGGTAAAGCCGAACGCGCCGAACGAAACGCCGATCACCGTGCCGCAGGGAAGTACGATCATGTTGACGGCGGCGACGGACGTGCCGGTGTCGGCCGCACTGCTGCAGGCCGGTTCCGCGAACGTCGCGCCGCTACCGATGAAGCGCGACGGCAGTGCCGATCGATTCACCGGCAAGCTGACGATTCTTGAGGCCACGACCGCGTCGGTGCTGATCACCGACAGCAGCGGCAACATCGCCGCCACGCTACCGGCCTCGCCGATCGCGATTAGCTGCACGAAAGATGCCGCACCGCGCATCGACCTGAAGTGGCCGACGGCCGATGCAGTCGTCACGCCTGATGCGGAGTTGAAGCTGTCGGCGATGCTGCACGACGACTACGCGGTGATGAGCAGTCGCGTGCTGATGGCCGCCGGGCCCGACGCGCCGCTGACGCCGGTCGATACGAAAACTTACGCGATCACCAAGGCCGGTGATTCGCCCGCGGCCGATCAGGAAGTCGCGATGGTGCTGAAGGTCGACCCGGCGGTTCGCAAGCACGGGCAGTCTATCCGCTTGCAGCTTGAAGCCGTCGACAACCGCGACCTCACCGCGCTCAACAAAGAACTTGGCCCGCAGACAACGCAGTCGTCGGTCGTCGAGATCAAGTTCCGCGACAAGGAAATCTCCGCCGCCGAGAAGAAGGAAGTGGCCGACAAGCTGCGGGCGATTCTGCTGGCGATGTTGAAGAAGGAGCGGGACCTGAACAGCCAAGCCGTCGCGATGAAGGACGGCGACAAGAAGTCCGCCGCGGGGATTCAGACCGGCCAGACCGAACTCCGCGACACGATGAACAGCACGGCCGACACGTTCACGTTCGACGACAGCACGCAGGTGGTGAAGCGCACGCTGCAGGTGATGAGCCTGAACGTGGCGAAGGAAGCGGTCGACCTCGCCGGCCAATTGCAGACCGAGCCGGCGGCCCCGGCGCGGAAGAAGATCGGCCTTGATCTGCAGAGCCGTCAGCGCCGCATCATCTCTACGCTGGAAAGTCTGCTCGCGATGCTTAACAACGCCCCCGAGCCCGCCACGCAGCCGGCCGACAAGCGCGCTGGCGACATGCCGAACAAAGCCGCCGTCGAGAAGCTCAACGAAGCGCTCAAGAAGTACATGGAAGAGCAGCGAAAGATCCTCGACCAGACCGCAAGCCTTGCGAAGCGGCCGGTGGATGACTGGACCGACAAGGACAAGAAACTCGCCGACGAACTGGCGATGAGCCAGGAAAAGCTTGACGCCTTCATGAAGGACGCGATCAGCGATTTTTCCAAGAACGCCGAGCAGGACATGAGCAACGCGTCGATTTTGAAGGACGCGATGGCGATCTACAGCGAAGTCACGATGGCCAAGGACGCGCTGAAGAAGAAGGCCGAGGAAATCGCCGTGCCGCTGGAAGAGAGCGGGCTGGAAGGCGCCAAGGAGCTGTCGAGCAATCTCGAGAAATGGCTGATGGCCGAGCCGGACCGCCAGAAGTGGACGCAGGAGGATCTGGCCAGCAAGAGCGACACGCCGATGCCTGAGCTGCCCAAGGAGCTTGAGGACATGGTCGGCGAGTTGATGGAAGAGCAGGAAGATTTGTTCGACGAGATGGAAGACGCCAACGCCAACATCACCGACAGCATCGACAAAGGCGTTGGCTGGGACGCCGCCGACGGGCCGATCGCCGACATGAGCGCCAAGGGCGTGACCGGCAATCAGCTGCCGAACAATAACGAAATGGGCGGGCGATCCGGTGAAGGCCGCAGCGGCAAATCGCAGGGCGAATTCGTCGGCGACAACGCCATCGGCAAGGGCGGCCGCAACACGCCGACGCGGCTCGATCCCACGCCGTTCCAGCAGGGACAGATCAACGACACCAGCAAAGACCCCGTCGGCGGCGCCACCGGCGGCGGGAAAATGTCAGGTCAAGGCGGCCAGGGACTCGAAGGCCCCGTGCCGACAGGTCCGCAGCAGGAGATGAAGCGCCTGGCCGAGAAGCAGGCAGAGTTGCGTAACAAGGCCGAGCGGCTCGATCTGAAATACCAGCTCGGCAAGTACGACAACTTCAAACTCCTACAGGCCACGGTGCTCATGCGGAAGGTGGAGAACGATCTGAACGCCAACCGATACAGCAACGCGTTGCATCGCCGCGATCTGCTCATGGACAGCCTCGACACCAGCCAGCTTTTGCTAGGCGGCCAGGTTCACGTGCGCGAAGACACCACGCCCACGGTCGCGCAGAAGACGCAGCGCGACATCAACGACGCCATGAAGGGCGATCTCCCGCCGGCGTGGTCTGAGGCGCTCAAGCAGTACTACGAAAAGCTGGGCCAGCAGTAGCCATGGAAACCGGCCGGCCCATTGGCGAGTCGCCTCCCGTCAAACGACACGTGAATTGCATCGGCTGCGGGTACGACCTGTTCGGCCTGCCCGCCGCGGGCGACTGCCCGGAGTGCGGGCTGCCGGTGCAGCGGTCGCGCGTGCGGCTGCCGCTCGACAGCGATCTGCAGTGGCAGGCGCAGATCGAGAAGGGGCTGCTGCTCGAAATCTGGACGGCCACCGGATGGACAATGTGTGCGGTGCTGGGGCTCATCGCTCAGTTTTTCGGCCCTGCAGGATTGGTGCTGCTGGTGGCCGCTATTGCCACGGTGGTGGTGGAACACTTCTCTCGCAAGCTGCTGTGGGAAACGCCCGGCGGGTGCGCGCCGCTGGTCTCCAGCCGTTCGGCTACCGTGGCGTGGTCGCTCGATTTCAACTCGCGGCTCGGCCTGCTCCTATTCGCGGGTACGATGGCGATGGTCGGTCCGTATCGAAATGATGTCGCTCGCGGCCTCACCGCTGTCGGATACGTTGCGATGGGCATCGGCTCGCTGCGCACCCTGCCGTTGTACGCGTTGTTCATTGCGATCATGGAAGCCATCGGCTCGGAGCGCCAGCCGAAGGAGCTCGCTCGCCTGAGGGCCGTGCGGTTGGTCGTCGAAACGCTTTTCTTCGGCGTGCTGATCACGTTTGGAATCCGGTCGATTGTTATTCCCGGCGAAGAAGACCTCGACACCCTCGTCGTGATCTGCGCCGTGGCGTACTGCATCGTGCAGCCGTTTGTCATCGGATCGACCTACGACATGTGGCGGCGAATGCAGTTCCTCCGTCGGCTCGAGCAGGATGAGTTGGAATAGTGACGAATTAAACCACCGAGGCGCGAAGGATCTTGCCCGTGTGAATCACCCGCCGGGTCCGCCGGTCGAGCAGGCAGGCTAGAGCGATTGGTGAAGTAACAGCATTGCCGGCCGCGCGGGCGGCTTGGGCGATCGCAGTGGCGAAGTGGTTTTGCCGCCACTGGTCCTTGGCCGCCTGCATATACATGTTCACGATCTCCAGGCGGAAATACGCGGGCAGGCGCCACGCGCCTTGCCGCTTGGTCACCCGGCGGATTTCATCCAGCCGTCGCCAGCTGCCGATCGCCGTCTTGTTCACGCCCAACCAGCGGTACTCGGCCCACACCTGCGGCACGTAGGCGAACTCGAACTTCATCGCCATTTTCAGGAACACGTCATAGTCCATCGCAAAATTCAGCGAAGGATCGAGCCCGCCGACGGCTTCGAATGCGGATCGCCGGAAAAACGCCGCAGGTTGCACAATGTAGTCGGTAAAATGCAGCAACCGCCGACGGCTGAACGGCTCGGGATTCGCACACGCACAAAGGTACGACCCGTCGCCGAGGATGAAATCGGCATCTCCATACACGCAGGCGATCTCGGGATGATCGGCGAGGTACCGTGCCGCGGCTTCGACCGCGCCGGGCTTCAGGCGGTCATCGCTGTTCACCCAGCCGAGGATTTCTCCCGTTGTTTTGGCAAAGCCGCGGTTGATCGCGTTCGACTGCCCACCGTCCGGCTCGCTCACCCACAAAAACATCGGCGGCGAACTTTCCCCGTGCACCCGGCGAAGGATGTCGACCGTTCCATCTTTGGATCCGCCGTCCATCACGACGTATTCCAGTTTCGGGTACCGCTGATCGAGCACGCTGCGCACCGTCGACTCGATGTACGGCGCGTGGTTGTACGATGGCGTGATGATGGAGACGGAAGGGAGCTCGGCCATGAAAAAATTCCTGAAGCGCAATCGTTGCACGCGCGCAAACCGGTAGGCATCATACCCGCATGCGTTCCACTTCGCTTCGGCTATTAGGCGGGATCATTTTATTGTTCAGTGTCTCCAAGGGCTTTGCCCAGACCGGGGCCGATCTTCTGATCAAGCCCTGGTCCGATGCCAAAACGTTCGAAGCACGCGGCGACGCGCTGTTCGAATCCGACGGCCACGTGAGAAAGTCCGACGAGGACTTCACGCTCAACAAATTTGAAATCGAAGGCCGCTTCCGCGTGATCCCCGGCGAGGTGATCAGCCCGCGCGTGGGCGTCGATTACAAGTTCCTCGATCTCGGCGGCGACTTCCACAAGCTTCCCGATCAACTTACCGATCAGTCGATCGCACTGGGCGCCGGCATCCTAGAAAAGAACGGCTGGATCTTCGCCGTCAAAGCCGGCGTGGGTTACGCAGGACCCAGCCCGTACCAGGACGGCAACGCGTTCTACGGCCTGTTCGATTTCATCGTCGGCCACGAGATTGATGAGAACTCGCAGATCGGTTTCGTGATCGACTACGACGGCAATCGCTCGAACTACCGCGATATTCCGATCCCTGGTTTCGCGTACCGCTTCTGGACGTACAACCACCAGATCAACGTCGCGCTCGGTTTTCCGTACACCAGCATTGAGTTTCATCCGACGGAGAAATCACGGATCGAAGCCGTCTACAGCGTGCCGGACGATCTGCGGATACTCGCGTCGTACGAGATCATCCCGCAGTGGTCGGTCTTCGGCAGCGTGAGTCGCACGATCGACACGTTTTACTGGGACGACACCAAGGACGTGACCGACCGCCTGTTCTTCCAGCAGCGCCGCGCCGAGATCGGCGTTCAGTATTCGCCCACGCCGCTGATCGACGCGCGGATCGCCGTGGGTTACGCGTGGGACCAGGAATTCAGCGTCGGCTTCAGCGCCAGCAACACCGACCTGGTGGCCGACATCTCCGACGAGCCGTACCTCCGCGCGGGACTGGTCTGGAAGTACTAGCGAATAAGGCAGAAGTAAGAACGAAGAATGCAGAATGAATTTTCTTCATTCTGCATTCTTCATTCATCGTTCTTACTTCTCTACGGCTGTCGTTCGATCACGCCGCCCGCTACTCGGCCGCCGGAGTTGCCCGTCGGCTGCGTTTGAAAATCATCCACCTTGGCATGAACGATCACGCTGCGGCCCAGGACCGCGTTGGTCGGGCCGTCGATCGTGAGATCGGTGACGGTCAGCTCCAGATGAGCGTTGCCCTTGCTGTCGGCGTTAAGGTTGCCGAGGTCGCCGGCGTGATTCGTCGCGTGCTTCATGTCGTTTGGTTCGCCATGATGCTTCGCCGCCATCGGATCGAAATGTGCGCCCGCGCTGGAAAGGTCTGCCGCGGACAGGTCGCCTTTCTCGTGAATGTGGAACCCGTGCTTGCTGTTGGGCTCCAGGCCGCTCACGTCAGCGATGATGTAGACCCTGCCGTCTGATTCGGTAAACAACACCTTGCCGGTGACATTGTTGTTCGCCGGCTGCGTGGCGGCCGCCTTGCTCGGGCCGATCTTCGCAAACGCGACTTTCTTTTCCGCCGCTACGTCGGCTTTCGCCGCGCTTGGCGTTGATGCCTTCTTGTCCCCTTTGAACATATCGCAACCCGCCAGCGCTGCGAGCGAGAGCGCGAGCAAACCGATTCGATGCAATGACTTGGACATGACTAACCTCCGAGAGAGTAAAATGTTGCCGGATCAATCCCTTTGGTAACTATAGGCTCTGCCACGGCAGGATGCGCGCTGGCAGCGGATCAGACTTCTTCGAGCACGGCCGCGTCTTTGCGGGCATCGCGTTCGTGGCGCCAGTCGAGGAACGCCTTCAGGATGTCCTCAAATTCCGCGGCCGTGTTCATCAGCCGCATCGATTCGCGCATCCGCTTGCACGGGTGCAGATTTTTCGCGTACCAGCTCACGCGCTTGCGGAATTCCAGCACGGCCGACCGCTCGTTGCGGTTGGCCACCATGCCGTAGAAGTGATCCCGCATCATCTGCACGATCTCGTCAATGCTCGGCATGGCAGGGATGACGCCGGTGGTGAGGTAGCTCCACGTGTCGCGGAAAATCCACGGCTTGCTGAGCGCCCCGCGGCCGATCATCAGGCCAGCGCACTTCGTGTACTCCAGCATCCGCTCTGCATCCTGCGGCGTAAGAATATCTCCGTTGCCGATCACCGGAATGTGCTTCACCGCCGCCACCACTTCCGCGATGCCATCCAGCCGGGCGTGCCCGCTAAACCGCATCTCCGTCGTGCGACCGTGAATGGTCACGGCCGCCACCCCCGCTTCTTCCAATCGCCGCGCCATCATCGGCGCCACGATGCACGTGTCGTCCCACCCCAGCCGCAGCTTGCAGGTGAGCGGCACGTTCCGCAGCGACGCCTTGATCTTTTCGACCATCTTCAGCGTCTGATCCGGATCGCACAGCAACTTGGAGCCGCCATTTTTCTTGGTGACCTTGTCGACCGGGCAGCCCATGTTGATGTCAACCAGGTGCGCCCCGCGATCTTCCGCCCACTTGGCCGCCTCGCAAAGCAGATCGACGTCCGCCCCGTAAAGCTGCATCGCGAGCGGCGAGTCTTCCGGACACGTCTGGGCCAGCTCCATCGAGCGTTTATTTTCTCGAAGCACGCCCTGCGGGCAGAGCAGGTCGGTACACGCCAGGCCGACCCCGCCTTGAGCCCGGGCGACGAGCCGGAAGGCGAGATCGCAATACCCAGCGATGGGGGCCAGCAGGAGATTGGTCTCCAACTGAAGCGAACCGATTCTGAGAGGCTGAACGTTCAACATCGGGGCTCCGATTGTCGCGATTTTTGTCAGACCGGACAGTTCTATCTGACATGGACCGACAGTCGCCTCCCGAAATAGCCGGCGGTCAACAACCGCCGGACAACACCCGGCTCGACTTACGCGATTCATAGAATCGATCAACCCGACCCTCCGGCCTCGCAACTCTCGGCCAGACCGAGAATTAGCACCTGAGTCACAGGGTCGTAAACGTAAGGTTAGGGACGGTTACGTACCAAAAAAGTACGGTTAGGGACGGTTGCCTCTCCTCTCGGTGAGGCCCGTAACAGCTTGCCCTACAAAGAGCGAATTGAAGCGTCGGCGGCCGAAATCATTAGATCGACCTCGCTGGCCACGTAACCCTTGGCCGGGCCGGGCATTGGCGATTTTGCACCGGGTGCGCCAAGGTGCGCCTAGGTGCGCAAAGGTGCGCTTTTGTGACAAGATTGGTACGCCTTGTCGAACTATTCACTTGTCAAAGAGCGATCGCCACGCCAACAACGCGCAGCGACCGATACAGGCGCGAAGACCCGCATCTATCTTCACTGGCGCTGCGCCGCCCGCCGCAACGCTGCCGCGCACCGCCGGCGCCCGAATCGCGCACGGCCCGCTGAAATCGACGATTAAATTTCGGGATTTGTCATTTTGCGCGTGTCACTCTTGCGACGTATTTCGCGCACCGCCGTCTGCCGGTGTTTCCGAGACTTTGTGGTGGGGTTCATCCCCACCATCCAAGGGAAAGACGGTGGGGATGAACCCCACCCTACAAAGTCTATTCCCCAGTTATACGGAGCCACCGTCGATCGCCAATCCGTTTGCACAGATCAAGGCTTTAACCAATTCCTCATTGCGATCGCCAAGTCGCTCAAAGCCGAGCGAGAGGCGGCCGCACTGATCGTTTCGGTCATTGCGCTTTTTATTTCGCTCGGCTGGTGGGTGTTGCTGGTGGAACTGGCAAGTGTAGCCGGCGCGATGGGCGGCATGGGCGGCGGGATGGGTCGGTGAGCCTGGTCGTCGTCGCAACTGGAACTGCTGACGGCGAAGACGGTGCCTACGCTTTCCGCCCTGTGTACTCCGAAAACATTCCCATCTCCGAATACCGTTTCACCTCCGCAAATCCCGCGGCGGTGAGTGCATCGAGCACTTGCTGCGCGGGCAGGCACTGGTCGATCGTGTCCCAGTAGTAGGCCCACAGCTTTTGCGTGTCGGATCGGCCGGACGTGACGCGGCTGAGCAGCGGCAGGACGCCCTTCATGTACGCGCGGAGGAAGGTTCGCTGCACGAGGTTGGTCGGCCGGGTGATTTCAAGGATGCAGACTCGGCCGCCGGGTTTGAGGACGCGGTGGAACTCGGCGAACGCGGCGCGAAGGTCGCTCAAATGTCGCAGCGCGTAGCCCATCGAGAGGAAATCGAACTGCTCGTCCGCCAAGGGAAGGCTCTCGCCCACGCCGCGGATGGCGGAGATGCCGAGCTGCTCGACGGCGAGCTTCATCATGCCGATGCTCGGATCAAGGCCGGTGACGAGCGAGGGGCTACCGACGATGGCGATCTCCTCGCGCGCGACCAAACCGGTGCCGACAGCGACATCGAGCACGCGCATGCCGGCCGACAGTCCCGCTCGCTTGAGCGCCTCGCGCCGGTACCACGGACCGGTGCCGAACGACGCCAGCCGCTCCATGCGGTCGTAGTCGCCGGCTGTGTCGTCGAAGATTTTCTTCAGGAAATTCCGCTTCTGACCCGGCGCGTCGTAGTACGGCGACAGCGTAGGGTGCGGCGGCAGCACGGCGGGTGGCAGTTCGGAACCCATAACTCGCGAGTTTAGCAGGGGAAAGCCGCGTTGGCACGAGACCCGGTCGCTGCGACGGGCCTTCGTTGACCGCCTTCGCTGTCACGACTACGCTCGAAGCGTGGTGTGGGTGTGGAGGCAGCGGACGGATCCGAATGACATCTGTGTTGGCGGCCCACTTCCAGTCGCAATGGTGCAGACGCAGGCATCGTGCGAACCCTGAGCGGCGCGACGCGCTGTTGGACCTACAATCGTTTTGTCACGTTTATTGCATCGTCAGTCGAAAAGCGCAGTCAGCATGAATCGTTCCAGTTCCGTCCATCCCGTCGTCATCGCGCCTACCTATAACAACGGGCGAATGCTCGAAGAAGTGCTCCGGCGGATCAGCGATCAAGGCTTGCCCGTGATGGTGGTGGACGACGGCTGCACCGACGAAACCCCCGGCATTTTGCAGAAGTGGCTGGCCGAGCAGAACGGATCGCCGGCGCGGACGGTGTTCACGCACGCGAGCAATCGCGGCAAGGCCGACGCGCTGCGAACGGGATTCGCCGAGGCGGCCAAGCTTGGCTACACACACGCGGTGACCATCGATACGGATGGCCAACTCGATCCATCGCAGATTTCCGATCTCCTCGCCGCGGCGAGGCAGCACCCGGCGGCGCTGGTAGTGGGCGATCGCGACTCGGCCGCGCCGGGGTATCCGCAGAAGAGCATCGTTGGGCGGAAAATATCCAACTTGGCGGTGTCGTGGGAAAGCGGCGCGAAAATATCCGACAGCCAGTGCGGCTACCGCGTCTACCCGATTTTTCTAACGCAGATGCTGGAGTGCCGCGCGGACCGGTACGGATTTGAAACCGAGATCCTCACCCGCGCCGCCTGGGCCGGTGCGGAAATCCGCCACGTGCCGGTGCACTGCAACTACGACGTGCCCGGCGGGCGCGTCAGCCACCTCCGGCCCGGGCGCGACACCCTGCGCGGCATCGCCATGCATCTTGGCCTGATCTTCCGCTCGTTTATGCCGTGGGGCGTGCAGCGGATCGACCCGGCCGACCACCCGCGCGAGACCGGCACGATCTGGCGACGGTTGCTGCAGTGGATCAACCCGATGCGTGCCTGGCGACAGGTGCGCAACGAACCGCAAGGCCGCTCCCGCTTCGCCACGGCGCTGGCGCTGGGCGTCTTTATCGCCAACCTGCCGACGTACGGATTGCAGACGGTGATGGCGCTCTACCTCGCGCGGCGATTCCGGCTGCATCCGGTGCCGGTGGTGGTGGGCGCGCACCTTTCCACGCCGCCCGTCGGGCCGTTGCTGATCGTCGCAGCGATCGCGATGGGCCACTTCATGCTGCACGGCGATTGGCCGACACTGGCGTACTTCAATCCGTCGGTGAACGGCTACGCGGCGGCGCTGAGGGCGGTGATCGGCGAGTGGATCCTTGGAAGCCTGGTACTGGGGGCGCTGCTGGCGGCGGCAACGTATCTTGTGACGCGTGCGTGCCTGCATTTCACGGCGCGAACGAACTAACTCAATCTTTTCTTCCCGGCAGTCGAATCCCCGGTTCGAGTGTGTTCATCACGTCTTCGTGCCGCACGGGGCCTTTCAAACGGCCGGTCATGCTCATCACGAACGTGGCGCTGTTGAGTTGGTTGAGCGAGCCGTGGGTGCTGGCCATCGTGATGACGTTTTCGAACAACGGGTTGCCGGCGCTGTAGCCGTCGTGGGTGGTGAAGAGGATCGTGGGAACGTTGACGATCTTCCCGTGCAGCGCGTCCCAGATGCGGCGAGGGGCGTTGGGCTGCTCGTGATCAACGGTCTGGTTGAACCAGACTTCGTCAGTCGCGTAACCGTCGGTGTCGACGAGTCCCTTGGTCTGCAGGGATTTAATCAACGGCTTGTAGCCGAGCGGGTCGCCATCGATGGGCACGTACCGAAGCCGGCCGTTCTTGCTTTGGATGGCCGCGCTGCCGGCGGCGGTGCGGACGATGGCGTCGGCCTGGCGCATGTAGAACAACTGATCGATTTCAGGGTGGCTGAGGAGCATGCTCGCCATTACGTCGGGTTTGCGGGTGTACACGCCGCCGCAGGTGACCAGGCCGTACAGTTCGAACACGGCATCGTCGTCGCTGTCCATCGAGTTGGCCACGTGGAAGCCGGCGTCCTTCGCCCATTTCTCGATCGGCAAATTCTTCGACGCGGTGTAGTTGTGCCCGTGGTCGGCCATGACGGAAATCTTGATCGCGCCGCGCCGTTCGTACATCAGTTGGAGGCAGAGCTGCCGTGCGCCGTCCATCACAGTTTCCGCACCGGCCTTGCCGTGCTTGCAGACCATCGCCGCCGCTGAGCCGATGTACACAACTGTCACGCGCTCGGGCGACTCATCGACGGTGGACTTGGCCATCGCCAGTTCCGACGCGAACCAGTTCTCCGGGTGCACGAACGCCCACGCGAGTTCTTTGTAGCCGATCTCATAGTGCAGCCGGCGCTCCCACGGCTCCTCGTAGCCGTACAGACGCTCCCACATCAGCTTTTGCCGGCTGTTGGCTCGCGGATCGAAGTACGTATCGACGACGCCAAAGAGCGGCGGGGCGCCCAAGATGTCGGTGTAGCAGATTTCAGTGAAAGACGGGAACGGCGCGATCATTTTCTGCGGCGCGTCGCACCAGCGGAAATCGCCCGACGCGTATCGGTCGGCCACGGTTTGGTACGGGATCGAATCGAGCAGCAGGATGAGGTGCGGAACTTTCTCGTTCGCGTAGTCGGCAGGGCGGTAGCGGCGGTCGATGACGCCGTCTTCATTGTCGTCGTAGCAGAGTTCATCCACGCGGCCGGCAGCGTCGTACGTGATGGCGAAATCGGGACGGCCGTTGCGATTGACGTCGAACCACTCGGCGTTTGCTTCAAGCCGGGCGATCGATGACGGAAACATGAGCCGCGGCGAGGGCGCCACGCAGCCGACAAGTAGGCTCCCCGCGCAAAAAAATATCCCCGCCAGCAGTCGATGTAGTTTCATTCCCGCCATGCCAAATTCCTGGGGCATCGCTCTTTCGATGCACCATCCAAGTCTAGTGCGGGTCTGACGTTTCTGTCTCTACAGTGTGACGCAAAATTTTTCCGGTTGGTGATTTGGGCAAGGCTTGCCGAATGTCGAAGATGCGCGGCACCTTGTACGCGTTCAAATGCGACTTGGCGAAGGCGCGCAACGACTCGATCGCAATCGGCACGGCCGGGTCGCGCGGCGTGACCACCGCACGCAGGCGGTTCACTGTTTCGCTCTGCTGGATCGGCACGACCACGCACTCGGCCACATCCGGGTGCTGGCAGAGCACGGCCTCCACCTCCAGCGGGTTCACCTTCATGCCGCCGACGTCGATGAGCAGTTTCAATCGGCCGGTGATGTACAGCCGGCCGTCGTATTCGAGGCGCGCCAGGTCGCCGGTGGGGAAGTAGCCTTCGATGAGTTCAGTCTTCTCGTGGAGGTAACCCTCGAACATCGAGTCGGCCCGCACGATCAGGTGACCCTCTTCGCCGGCGGGCAGCGACGTGTTATCGGTGATGTGAACGATTCGCAGCACCACGCCGCGCATCGCCCGGCCGACGCTGGTGGAATCGAACGGCTCCTCGCGCGGCGAGTTGAAGGTGACCGATCCGATTTCCGTCGCGCCGTACAATTGCGAGAGCCGCACGCCAAAGCGATCGGTGAATCGGGCGACGACCGACGCCGGCAGCGGCGCGCCGGCGGTATAGGCCGTGCGGAGCGACTTGATCGCCGGGGCTTCGGACACGCCGGCCAGCATTTCGATCATCGACGGCACGGCGGGGAAGATCGTGATCTGGTTGCCCGCCAGTTCACAGAGCATCGTCGGCACGTCCAGCCCCCGGCAGAGGTGAACGGTGCTGCCGGCCCACACCGGCGCGAGCAGGCCGTGCTCGAGGCCGTACGAGTGCGTCAGCGGCACCGCGGCCAGCACGTGATCGTCAGGCGTGAAGCCGACGGCCTCGGCCATCTGCGAGGAAACGACGTCGAGCGACAGCCCGCTGCGGCGGACGATTTTCGGCAGGCCGGTCGTGCCGGAGCTTTGCAACAGGAGTGCCGGCGTAATGTAGGGTCCGCCTTGGCGGACCGAATCGTTGGCACGGTCCGCCAAGGCGGACCCTACATTCAACGAATCAATGCCCCACGATTTAACCCGATCGCCGACGATTTGAAGCGCCCGCTCGTGACCCACGATCGCCAGCGCCCGCGCGTGCGCCACCGCCCGCAGCAGTTCCACCTCCGCTACGTCAGCCGAGATCGGAAATACGTCGCACCCGGCGGCGAGGATTCCGAGAAACGCGATCGGGTATTCGATCTGGTTGGCCGCGCACAGCATCACAGTGCTGGCGGGTGAAATGGTCGATCGGACGGCGTTTGCAAATCCCGCCACGCCATCGGCCAGCGCGCGCCACGTGAGCGTGCGATCATTGCTCGCTTCGCGGTAGGCGATGTCGTCCGGCCGCGCGGCGGCGTGGGAATGCAGTCGGGTCAGCAGGGCAAGCTCAGGCATTGCAGCAGAGAGTTTAGCCGCCCCGCGTGCGGGGCGTTAGTTCGACGGAAACCACCGCGCCTCGCACGCGAGGCGGCAAACGTCGTTCACGCCATCTGCGGCTGCATCGTCGGCTCGGTCGCCCCTTCGTAAACCCACGGCATCGCCACCGGCGGTTCCTGCATGAGCGAGCAGACGCCGCGGCGCGGCGCAACGCCGAAATGGTCCTGCAGCCACATGCTGAACCAGAAAAACTGCAGGCGCCAGCGGAGCTTCCACGCCGGCTTGGGGAACACGTGCCCGGCCAGCACCGCGAAGATCGCGTTGTGCACCTGGAGCGGGCCTTGCCCTTCCATGAACAGGTCGCGGAAGGATTTGCGGTAGTAGTTTTTGATGATCTTCCAGAACGGCGCCGTGCTGGCGGCGATCATCTTGCTGTACGTTTTCCGCGCCTTGGCGGGGTTCTGCGTGCCATTAAAGATGCCGATCGTGTGCCGCGCCGCCTCTACGCCGCCGTACATGGCTAAGGTCACGCCGGTGGAAAAGATCGGATCGAGGAAACATCCCGCGTCGCCCACGAGGAAATACCCCGGACCGGCGAACGGCTTGCAGGTGTAGCTGAAGTCGGCCAGCACCATGTTCGTGTCCGGCCCGGTCGCGTTCTTCATCCGAAGCTGCAACTGCGGGCACCGCTCCATCGCCCACTTGAGCAGCTTGTTCGGCGGAACGTTGATGTCCTTCACAAAGCTCGGCCGGGTGACGAAGCCGATGCTCATCTTGGTTTCGTTCAGCGCGATTGCCCAAAACCAACCTTCGTCGCACATGAAAATTGTCGGGTGCCGGTCGGCCGTGCTCGTCTCCACGTTTTCAAAGTGAGCGAAGTACGCCACTTTCTGCAAATGCTCTTCGGTGAAGTTTTTGCGATTGCCCAGGTGTCGCCCGACGACCGTGCCATGGCCGGAGGCGTCGAGGATCATGCGGGCCTTGATCTGCTTGCCGCTGTCGAGCGCGACTTCCACGTTGTTTTCTTCGAGTTTCAGGATGCTTTTGACGGCCGTGTTCTCGTACACTTCTGCGCCGGCCAACCGGGCCTGATCGACCAGCATCTTGTCAAAGTACGCCCGCTCGATGTTGAACACCGGCACCGTCGGCGCGAGCGCCTGCGAGAAATAAAACCGCATCGCCCGCGGATCGTTGCCGATGCAGAACTCCGCGCCCACTTTTGGCACATGCGGCAGTTTCCGCATCTCCGGCTCAAGGCCGAGATCGTCGAGAATCCCCATCAGCCGGGGCAGCAGTGTCTCGCCGATATGGAACTTCGGATGCTGGGCTTTCTCAAGCACGCAAACCTTCAGGCCCGCGCGGGCGGCGACGAGTGCGGCCGTCGCTCCGCCGGGGCCGGCGCCGATGACGATGATGTCGTAACTGTCGTTCATGTGATTCCTTGCACGTCCAATACGAGATTTTGTAGGGTGGGCACTGCCCACCAATGCAGAGGCTAAAGCCGCGCCACGCCTTCAATTTCCACCAGCAGTTCGCTCCTGCACAAATCCGCCGGCGTGATCTGGATCCGCCCGGCCGACGTGAATGCGGCGCGGGCGTACTTTTCAATCGCGCGGGCGTCGCGCTTTCGCGGAAAGTAAATCCGCAGATCGGTAAACGCCGCCAGCGCATCGCGCTTGGCGCCGGCGGCGGTGATCAGGCTGGCGAGGTTGTCGAGCGTCTCGCGGAACTGCCCGGCCAGTTGATTGCGATGCACCGACCGCTCACCGCAAATGCTGGCCGTGCCGCCGACGAGCACCGCCGGGCCACCGGGGAGAAGGTCGCTGACGATG
>Ga0070665_100001216_pt1 | contig 31377 bp, 33 predicted proteins | sample KBSS13metaG_FD_65862 | JGI IMG/M metagenome (GOLD analysis project Ga0070665, IMG submission 65862) | Switchgrass rhizosphere microbial communities from Kellogg Biological Station, Michigan, USA - KBS S1-3 metaG | ecosystem: Host-associated > Plants > Roots > Rhizosphere > Soil ... | reverse complement strand
CATCCACTACGTGCTCTTCGGCGGGTCGCTGTTCACGATCTTCGCCGGCGTCTACTACTGGTTCCCGAAGATGACGGGCCGGATGTACGACGAGACGCTCGGCAAGATCCACTTCTGGACCACGTTCGTCTTCTTCAACCTGACGTTCGCGCCGATGCACCTCGTCGGGATCGAGGGGATGCCGCGCCGCGTCGCCGACTACGCCGACCAGTTCGCGACCTGGAACCTGATCATCTCCCTCGCGAGCTTCGGCGTCGGGCTGAGCACGCTCGTCTTCCTCTACAACATGGTCGTCTCGTGGAAGGGCGGGCCGCGCGCGGTCGCCAACCCGTGGCGGGCGCTCACGATCGAGTGGCAGGTGTCCTCGCCACCCCCGATCTTCAACTTCGACAGCGTGCCCACCGTCGTGGGCGGTCCCTACGAGTACGGGGTCCCGGGCGCGGTGCACGCGGTGTTCCGCAAGGGTGCGGAGGTCGCGCAGCCCGCGGGAGCGACGACAGCGCCGCAGCAAGAGAGGGAGTGACAGATGCCCACGATCCTCGTCGTAGCGAACGAAACCATCGGGGGTGGAAACCTCCTCGCTGACGTGCGTGCGCGCGCGCAGGCGGATCCGTCGACGCGCTTCCGTCTCGTCATCCCGCGTAGCCGCCCGCGGTCGGGCCTCGTCATCTACGACGACGCCGTGCTCGACGCAGCGCAGGTCCGCCTGGATCTGGCGCGGTCCTTCATGGCCCGTGAGGGGATGCAGGTCGACGGCGAGGTCGGGGACCCCGACCCCTACACGGCGACGATGGACGCCGTCGGCGACGGGGGGATCGACCAGATCATCATCTCGACGCTGCCGGCGACGAGCTCGGGCTGGCTGAAGCGCGACCTCATCGAGCGCATCCGCGACGCGAGCGGCCTTCCGGTCGATCACGTCGTGACCGACATCGCCGACGAGGGCCTGGACTTCGAGGTCACCCTCGTCATCGCGAACCGCACGGCGGGCAACGACCAGCTCCTCGAGCGCCTGCGGGAGAAGAACGAGGCGGCCCACGGCAACGACGTGTTCATCGTCGTCGTGCCGCTGGACAACAACGAGCGCAATCCGACGGCAGCGGCCCGCGCGCGGCTCGGCAACCTGCTGGACCGGATGCGCTCGGAGGGCCTGCTCGCGGCGGGCATGATCGGCGACCCGGACCCGTACGCCGCGACCATGAACGCCCTCCAGTTCTACACCGTGAACTCGGTCGTCATCTCGACGCTGCCCGAGGAGCGATCCGGCTGGTTGCGCCAGGATCTCATCGCGCGCGTGCGCAAGGCGTCGAACATCGACATCGAGCACGTCGTCGCCGAACGTGGCGCCGCCGAGACGGCAGTCTGATCGCAGACCAGATGGAAGCCGCCGCCCTCCCCCACTCGCACGCCGACGACCACGAGCACCACGGTCCGCCGGAGGCGAACCGCAGCTCCCGCGTGGACCCCCAGTACCTCGGGATGCTGCTGTTCATCATCAGCGAGGTCATGGTCTTCGGGGCCTTCTTCACCGCCTACTTCTTCATCCGGGTGGTGAACGGGGATCAGTGGTTCCCCGTCGACGGCTTCGAGCTGCCGGTCGCCGTCGCGGGCGTGAACACCGCGATCCTGCTCAGCTCGTCGCTGACGATGCACTGGGCGCAGACGTCGATCAAGAACGGCAACCGTGCAGGGCTGAAGGCCGGCATCGTGATGACCTTCCTGCTCGGCCTCACGTTCCTGTTCATCCAGATCAACGAGTACATCCACATCGGCTTCGCGCCGTCGGATCTGGCCCAGGCGTCGATGTTCTACGGCCTCACGGGTCTGCACGGCGCCCACGTGTTCGTCGGCCTGTGCCTGCTGCTGACGGTCGTGGTGCGGACCTTCCGCGGGCACTTCTCGGCCGAGCACCACCATGGCGTCGAGGTGCCCGGGATCTACTGGCACTTCGTCGACATCATGTGGGTCGTCGTGTACGCGACGATCTACATCATCTGATGCGCATCAAGGACCCCGTCCGCTCCGAGCAGGGGATGTTCGAGCTCCTGCTCTGGGTGACGGCCATCGTGGCCGTGCTCGTCGTGGTGCTGCTGGTCGTGCGCGCGGTGTTCTAGACGCCGCAGTGAACGCAATCCGGCCCCGGGCCGTAGACAAGGGTATGCAGGACGTCTGGGACTTCCCACGGCCCCCCGCGATCGTCGCCTGCGAGCGACCGGTGCGCGTCGAGGTCGCCGGCGTCGTCGTCGCCGACTCGGGTGCGGCGCTGTACGTGCTGGAGACCAGCCACCCGCCCACGCTGTACATCCCGGCGCAGGACGTCCGCCGGGACCTCCTCGTCGCGTCCGACGCGCGCGGGACGACCTGTGAGTTCAAGGGCCGCGCGGACTACCTGGACGTCATCGTCGGCGGGGACCGTCGCCGCCAGGTCGCCTGGACCTACCCGGACCCCTGGAAGGGCTACGAGGCGCTCGCGCGGCACGTCAGCTTCTACCCGGGCCGCGTGGACGCCGCCTGGCTCGGCGACGAGCGCGTCACCGCCCAGGAGGGCGATTTCTACGGGGGCTGGATCACGCGTGATCTCGTCGGCCCGTTCAAGGGCGGTGCCGGCACCCTGGGCTGGTAGGAGGCGCCAGCCCCCTAGCGGTATCCGGTGTCGTCCGCCGAGCGTCCGCGCTCCCGGTGCTCGACGATGTAGCGCCAGGCATCCGGACGGGTGCCGTCGACGTCGGTGAAGCCGTACGCCTGCGCCAGTGCGCCGCTCGACGTCGACGCGCCGTTCCAGCGGGCGCGGCCGGGATCGGCGGCCAGCGCCGCCACCGCCCGGCCCACGTACAGCGGCGACTCGGAGATGCAGAAGTGCGGCTGCACCAGGCAGCCGTCGCGCCAGTTCTCCTCCTGCACGCCGTAGTGCTCGAGCATCATCTCCGACCGCATCCACCCCGGCGTGATCGCCAGGGCGGTCGCCCCGCGCGGGCCGAGCTCCTGCGCCTGCGACCACGCGATCCGGTTCACCGCCTCCTTCGCGAGGTCGTAGAAGACCGAGAGCCGGTAGCGCGTCGCGTTGTACTCGCGCGTGCCGTCGGTGACCTCGACCAGCAGGCCGCCCGGCTCGCGCAGCAGCAGCGGCAGCGCGTGGTGGCTCGTGATGAGGTGCGTGTCGACGGCGAGGCGCAGCAGCCGCAGGCCGGCCTGGAGGTCGTGCTCCCAGATCGGCGTGTCCCACTCCATGAGCTGCTCGCCGCCCCAGATGTCGTTGACGAGGACGTCGAGTCGCCCCTGCTCGGCGTCGATGCGCGCGACGAGCGCGGCGACCTGCTCCGGCTCGAGGTGGTCGGTGGGCACCGCGATGCCGGTCCCGCCCGCCGCCGTGACGCGCTCCGCGGTCTCCTCGATCGTCTCCGGCCGGTCGTACTCCGACCGGCGCCCGCGCGTCGTGCGGCCGGTGACGTACACCGTCGCACCCGCCTCCCCGAGGCCGACCGCGATCCCGCGGCCGGCGCCGCGCGTCGCACCCGCGACGAGGGCGACCGTCACTTGACGGTGAGCTTGCCCTCCATGCCGCCTGCGCGGTGGCCGGGGAGGGTGCAGTAGTACGTGTAGGTGCCGGGCTTGAGGTCGACGTCGATCTTGGACGTCCCACCGTTGCTGACCTCCTCGCCCTTCTCGTTGACCCCGTTGCCCTCGATCGCGATGTCGTGCGGGATGTTCGCGTCGTTCTTGGAGTCGATCTCGAGCTGGCCGGCCGGTGCGATGGCCTGCTTGGAGACGTACGCGAGCTGGCCGTTGGGGTCGGCGGGCATGTCGAGCACGCCGTTCTTCGCGGCGACCGGCTTGTTGCTGGAGGCCGGCTTCACCGCCTCGGCGAGGCGACCCGTGTCCTTGCCGCCGGCGGCGGCGACGAGCGCGACGTAGGCGGCGACGTTCTTCGCCTTGTCCCCGGTCACGATCTTGGCGGGCATGTAGACCGGATCGTTCTTCGGCAGGCGCGCCGGATGCATGATCTGGTCGTGCACGACGCCCTCGACGGTGTTGCGCCCCAGACCGTCCTGCAGCGACGCCTGGAACGCGTTGTCGAGGTCTGGGCCCACCGTGCCCTTGGTGCCCGCGCGCGCCAGCGTGTGGCACGCGCCGCAGTTCTTGACGAACTCCTGCTTGCCGGCGACGACATCACGGTCCTTGGACTCGCTGCCGCACGCCCCGACCGCGCCGATCAGCGCCGCCCCGATCAGCACGCTCGCGACGTGCTGCGCCCTGAACCGGAGTCTCCCCATCGGGCCGGACTCTACACAGCGGACGGGATGCTGGGCGCGCCCAGGTGCTCTTCACGCACCGGACGGCCCGAAGCGCTCCGTCCGGACCAGCTCCGCGGCGTGGCCGAGGTCCACCAGGGCGTCTGCGACGGCCTCCACGAAGGCGGTCGGGCCGCACACGAACGCGTGCGGGCGATCGGCCGCCGCGATCGCGAGCTCCTCGAGCAGCGTGCGGTCCACGCGACCCCTGCGGCCCGTCCACGCCGGGCTGCGCTCGCGCGTCAGCGTGAGCTCGAGATCGAGCGCCGGATCGTCCGCGGCGAGGCCCCGCAGCTCGTCGCGGTAGAAGACGTCGGCCTCGGTGCGCGCGGACAGGATGAGCTGCGCGCGGACGTCGGATCCCTCACGGGCGCGGTCGCGGACCATCGCCGCGAGCGGCACCACCCCGGACCCGCCGGCGACCAGCAGCAGCGGGCCGCCGTCCTGCGGTCCCCACGCGAACCAGCCGCCGATCGGGCCGCGCAGCTCGATCTCGTCGCCCTCGCGCAGCTCCTCCCCCAGGTACCCCGACACCTCGCCGTCGGGCAGCACCTCGATCGTCAGCTCGATGCGCTCGTCGTCGGCCGGCGTCGCGATCGAGTAGCTGCGCTGCGCCTGGTAGCCGTCCTCGCCGGTGAGGCGGACGTCGACGTGCTGGCCGGCGCGGTGGCCGGGCCAGCCGGGCACGTCGATGACGAACGTGTGGGCGGTCGGCGTCTCCTGACGACGCGAGGCCAGCCGGCCCACGCGCCACGGGATCCGACGGGGAACGGCGACGATGTCAGTCCCCCGCGTACCGCTGCTCGCGCCAGGGGTCGCCCCGCTCGTGGTAGCCGAGCTGCTCCCAGAACCCGAGCTCGTCCTCGATCGTGAGCGTGAGGCCACGGACCCACTTCGCGCTCTTCCAGAAGTACAGGTGCGGCACCAGCAGACGGGCAGGACCACCGTGCTCGGGATCCAGCGGCTCGCCGTCGTAGGTGTAGGCGACCCAGGCCTTGCCGTCGGTCACGTCGTCGAGCGGCAGGTTCGTCGTGTAGCCGCCGTCGCAGAACGCGGTCAGGAAGCCGGCCTCGGTCTGCACGCCGTCGAGCAGGACGTCGAGCGAGACGCCCTCCCAGGTCGTGTCGAACTTCGACCACTTCGTGACGCAGTGGATGTCCTTCGTGACCGTCTCGCGCGGGAGCTGCTGGAACTCGTCCCACGACCAGGAGCGTCCCTCGTCGATCTCGCCGCCGATCGAGAAGCTCCAGGAGGAGAGGTCCGGGCGGGGCGTGGGGCCCGCGGAGAGCACGGGGAAGTCGCGCTCGAGGTACTGGCCGGGCGGAAGCCGGCCGGACTGGCCGTCGTCGGGGTGCCGGCGGCGGAAGCCGCGTGAGATCGGGGCCATGCCCCGAGCCTACGTGACGGGCTCCAGCTCGGAAAGCTCGCCGCGCGCGGACGCGACGACGGTCCGCGCCAGCCCTTCCCACGAGTACTTCTCCCGCACGACCCCGACGATCCCGGTGCGGGTCGCCTCGCGCACGTCCTCCGGTGCCTGCAGCCACGAGATGAGCGACGCGGCGAGGTCGCGGACGGCTCCGTCGCCCACCTGGAAGTCGAGCCACGGCCGCGCCTGCTCCGGGACCGCCCCCGCCAGCGCCCGGGTGACCTCGGCCAGGCCGGAGTGCGCCGCGCTGACCGGCAGGATGCCGCAGGCCGCCGCCTCGGCGGCGACCATCCCGAACGCCTCGGGGAACGTCGAGGAGACGACCTGCGCCTCGCACGCCGGCAGCAGCTCGGCCAGCTCGGGGTGCTCCAGTCGCCCGGTGAGTACGCAGCGCTCGGGCAGACGCGCCGCCGCGGCCAGGTAGGCGTCGCGGTCGTCGGAGGACTCCAGGTCGTCGAGGAACGCGCGCAGGTGGTTGAGCGGCCCGCGCTCCCCGCCGTGCTCGGCGAACTCCCGCGCCCCGGCCAGGTCGCCGGCCGCCAGCAGGGCCAGCAGCCGCAGCAGGCCGGCGCGGAACTCGCCGAAGCCGACGATGACGAGCTTCGCCCGCGGCTCGACGGCCAGGACGAGCGGGAACGCCGCGGCGAGCAGGTCCACGCCCTTCGCGGCCAGGAGCTTGCCCACGAAGGCGATGAGCCGGTCCTCGCCCGGGTTGAGCCCGGCGATCGCGGCGGCGGCGGCCGCGTTGTCGCGCGCGAAGCCGTCGCCCTCGGCGGCGACCTCGACCGGCAGCGCGGCGAGCCCGTGCGCGAGCTCGCGCACGGCGGCCTGCGCCTCCTCCGGCGGGTGCGGGCGGAACTGGCGCACGTCGACCCCGGGCGGACCGAGCCGGGTGCGCGGGGGGATGGTGTCGTCCTCCATCGCGGCCCACAGGCTCTCGGCCGTGTGCCGCGACCCCACCAGGATCCCGCGCGCACGCGCGAGGCCCTCGCGTGCCCACGGCCCGAAGCGCTCCATGTCGGGCTTCACGGTGTACTCGAGCGCGCTGCCGTGGATCTTCGTTGTGTAGGGCACGTCGTCGAGCGCGCGGGCCAGGACGACGGGGCCCATGACGAGATGGTTGGCGAGCGCGACATCCGGCCGGGCGATGTCGACCACCTCGCGGACCGCTGCGACGTTGCGCGCGAGGTACTCCTCGATCTCGTCATCGGTGCAGTCCGCGAAGCGCTTCGCGTCGAATCCCTCGTAGCGATCCTCGACGTACACGGGCAGCAGCCGGCCGATGGGCGGGCGGTACGTGGTGACGCGAACCGGCTCTCGCAGCGTACGCACGCTCAACGCACCGGAATCCCAGTCACCGACCGCGTCGACGAAGTCGAGCGTGTCGGCCGCCCGGTCCTGGCAGAAGAGGTGAATTCGTGCACCGAGAGAGGACATCGATGCGGTCAGTCGTGCGTTGTACACATTGGAGCCGGTACCGCGGAGCAGATAGCCGTGGAAGATGAGGATGTCGACGTTGAACAAGCGCTTTCCAAGGTTGACCTGGGCACCCAGGGCACGACACCATAGGGATGAATGACCGAGCGGGCGGACGGCAGGAATCTCCTGCTGATCGGAACCGAGGGCCTCGGACTGCAGTCGTTGAGAACCGCAGTCCGTGATGACCCGACCCTGATCCCGGTCGGCCGAATCGACCATTCCGACAGCCAGCACGACGGACCGGATCCACACCTCGTGGTCCTGGACACGTCTCCGCTGGACAGCGACGTCGCCGTCTCGGCGGTCGCGAAGGCGGTGCTGCGCTGGCCCCGTGCCGGGGTCCTGGCGATCGCGGCGTCTGCCGAGCCGCAGCTCGTCCGCAGCGTCCTCGACGCCGGCGCGGCGTCGGTCATGCTGCGCGACGCCGACCAGGACGACGTGCGCGCCGCCGTCGCGGCGGCCGCCGAGGGCCGCGGGCTCATCGACGTCGACGTCGTCCGGCCCACGATCGACCTCTATGCCGTCCTGCTCGCCGAGTCGCGCCGCCGCGACCGCGCGGTCATCGAGAGCCTCGCCGCGGCCGTCGAGGCGAAGGACTCGGTCACCAGCCGCCACCTGCGCCGCGTGAGCCGGCTGGCGACGCAGCTCGCCGAGATCGTCGACCCCGAGATCGGCCGCACGGAGGAGTTCCTCTTCGGCTGCCTCCTGCACGACGTCGGCAAGATCGGCGTGCCCGAGGACATCCTCTCCAAGCCCGGCCCCCTCACGGAGGACGAGTGGGAGATCATGCGCCGCCACCCGCAGATCGGCGCACGGGTCGTGCGCCCGCTCGGGCTGTCGGAGGTCGTCGTGGACGTCGTCCTCTACCACCACGAGCGCTGGGACGGCGGCGGCTACCCGCAGGGCCTGAGCGCGGACGACATCCCGCTCGTCGCCCGGATCTTCTCCGTCTGCGACGCGCTGGAGGCGATGACGGCCATGCGCCGGTACCGCGACGCGCTGCCCGCTTCGGTCGCCTACGAGCGTGTGCGATCGGAGGCCGGGACGCAGTTCGACCCCGCGATCGTCCGGATCCTCGAGCGTGGTGTTTCCAGCGGCGACATCGACCTGGACGACCCCGCCGGCGCCCATCCGGACCCCGGCCTGCCCCGCCGGTTCGCGCGGGACGGCTTGGTAGGGTTCCCCCCGTGACGAAGCAGCGCTACCGCTTCCGTGTGCCCTCGACCGGGCGCGAGATGATCCGCGAGGCCGAGCCGGACCACGTGCCGGTCGATCCGGAGACCGGCGCGCCTCTCGAGGTCGTCGGGAAGGTCCTTCCCCTGGCCCCGTCGAAGTCCACGCTGCCGTGGGCTGTCGAGAACCTGCGGTTCTGCCCATGGTGCGACCAGCTCTGTCAGCGAGACCTCAACGACTGTCCCAACTGCGGCCGTCGCCTGGCACCGCTCGCCGTCGGCTGACGATCGCCGCGGTCGCGGTGGTCGGGCTCGCCGCCGGTGCCTGCGGTGGCTCCTCCGTGTCGGTGGACGTCCCGAAGACCGTTCCGGTGCTGACCGTGCCGACCGGCACGACGCCCACCGAGGACGCGGCGTCCACGACGTCCACGACGTCGACGAGCACGACGTCGACGACCGCGACGGACACGACCGCGCAGGCGCCGGCGCAGCAGGCCCCTGCGCAGCAGCAGGCCCCGGCGCAGTCGCAGGCCCAGCAGCCCGATTCGGCTGCCGGCGGCGCCGCCCCGCAGAGCTCACAGCCCGCACAGACGCAGGCCCAGCAGCAGCCCGCGCAGACCACGAGCTCCGGCGGCACGGGCGGCGCCGAGTTCAACGACTTCTGCAAGCAGAACCCCGGCGCCTGTTGAGCGGGGGCGCCCCGTGGGGCGCCCGATCGCCTACGGGGTGGAGACGAGCGTCGCCGAGTACGTCAGGCGCGCCGTGCGGTACAGGCAGTAGAACTGCGCGCTGTCGGTGTCGCCGACGAGCGCCGACTGCTCCGCGGTGTCGTTGCAGGAGCCCTTGGGGCGGCTCGAGCGCCACGAGGTGTCGCCGCCGAGGTTCACCTGCAGCGCGGGCGCCCAGGTAGGGACCGACAGCGCGAGCAGCTGCCCCTTCTTCACGGGGATCGACTGCTCGAGCGGGAACTGCACGTACATGCCGAACCACGGCTGGAGCTTCATCATCGGCGCCTTGGCGACGACGGTGTGGGTGAGCTTCTCCCCGGGCTGGAGGATCGCCAGCGCGGCCTGCGACTCACCGCCGAGGCGCTCGTTGAAGAACTTCGTCTGATTGGGCCCCGGCTTGCCCAGCGAGACCGTCCAGGCGACGATCCGGCCGTCGCGGGGGATCGTGTAGGCCTCGCGGTTCGGGCCGATCTTGGCCTGGTAACCAGTCGTGCGCGGGATGGCGAGGCAGGTGCGAGGGCATGAGCCCTGCACCCCGCGTTCGAGCTTGCCGATCTCCTCCAGCCGAGCATCTGCGGTGGCGGGTAGAGCGACGGCAAGGCCCGCTGCGAGGAGTGCTCCGGCGAGAAGGCGTCGAGTCATGTCGGAGCCATTGAACACCAGAATGTGCCGGAAGTAGCGATGCAGCTATTCGTGCAACCGGTCTGTCAGACCGCGCCCGCCACCTCGGTCAGCCGCGCCAGGCCCGCGGCGATCCCGTCGGCGATCTGCGACAGGTGCTCCGGCTGGATCGTCAGGGGCGGCGAGACGGCGACGCCCGCCCCCTGGGCGCGGACCAGCACGCCCGCGTCGCGGGCGCCGGCGGCGACGAGGAACGGTGCGTCCGGGCGTGCCGAGAGCACCTCCTGGCGGATGCCGACGGCCGCGAGCAGCCCGGTACCGCCGCGCACCTCGGAGACCGACGGGTCGGTCGCCAGCGGCGCCAACGCGGCCAGCAGGTCGCCCTCGAGCTCCTCGCCGCGCGGGATGAGCCCCTCGCGATCGAGGATGTCGAGGTTGGCCAGACCTGCGGCGCAGCAGGTCGCGTGCGCGGAGTACGTCGCCCCGTGGCGGAAGATCGGCGCGCCGTCGCCGTCCCAGAACGGCTCGGCGACGCGGCCGCTGACGGCGACGCCTCCGAGCGGCAGGTACCCGCTCGTGACGCCCTTGGCGAACGTGATCATGTCCGGCTCGATGCCGAACCGCTCGACGCCCCACCACGAGCCCAGCCGCCCGAAGCCGCAGATGACGCAGTCGGCGACGAACAGCACGCCGGCCTCCTCGCACAGCGCGGCGCAGGCCTCGATGTAGCCGGGCGCCGGCGGGAAGACGCCCCCCGCGCCGATGACGGGCTCGCAGAAGAACGCGGCGATGTTCTCCGGCCCCATGCGCTCGAACGCCGCGGCCAGGGCGGCGACGTCGTCGTGGGGCACGGAGCTCGTCGCGGGGTCGAACACGCCGAACCCGGCGCGGTTCGCCTCGATGCCGGCGAGGCTCGTCCCGTACCCGTGGGTGCCGTGGTAGCCGTGGATGCGGCTGATGAGATGCACGCGCTGCGGCTCGCCGACCGCCTGCCAGTAGCGCCGTGCGAGCTTGGCGGCCGTGTCGATGGCGTCGCCGCCGCCCGACGCGAGGAAGATCTTCGTGTCCTCCATCGGCGCGAGATCCGCCAGCCGCCCCGCGAGCTCCGTCGCGACCTCGGTCGTGAAGTCGCCGAACGCCGAGTACGCCTCCAGGCGCCCCATCTGCTTCGCGGCGGCGTCGACGATCTCCTGACGCCCGTGCCCGACGTTGGCGTACCAGAGGCTCGCCGTCGCGTCGAGGTAGCGATTGCCGTCCGTGTCCCAGATCCAGACGTCCTCACCGCGGTCGAGCACCAACTCGGCGCTGCGGACGTGGGACATGTCGGCGAAGGGATGCCAGAGCTGCGAATCGGTCATCAGGCCGCGCTCCTCTCGTGGACTGCGTGACGGAGATGCTCGCGGACGGTGGCCGCGAACCCGTGCTCGTCGTCGGTGGGGAGCACGTGGGCGCTGCCCTCCAGCACGACGAGCTGTGCGCCGGGGATGCCCTCGACGAGGGCCCGGCCGTGGGAAAGAGGGACCAGCAGATCGAGGTCGCCGTGGACGACGGTGACCGGGACCCCCGCGAGCTCGTGGAGACGGCCGCGGCTCTCGTGCCGCGCGATGGCGGCGATCTGGGCGACGGTCGTCCGCGGGCTCGTCGCCTGCTCGCTGCGCATCCGCAGGTCGTCCTTCACGCGCTCCGGCGTGCCGAGCCGCGTGCGCTCGGCGTAGATCATCGGCGCGACCCAGGGCCACGTGCGGCGAGCGCCCAGCACGGGACGCAGCGCAGTGGCGGCGAGCATCCGCCACGGCGGCTTGTCCAGCATGCCGCCCGGCGTGGTGGCGCTCAGCACGAGCGAGCGGACGCGCTCGGGGTGATCGAGCGCGAGGTGCTGGGCGATCATCCCGCCCATCGAGATGCCGTGGACGTGCGCCGACTCCACGCCCGCGGCGTCCATCACCGCGACCACGTCGGCGACCATGTCGTCCATCGACAGCAGCCCGCCCACCGGCGATGACAGCCCGGTGCCGCGGTTGTCGAAGAGCACGACGTCGGACCCCTCGAGGTACGGCACGAGGCGGTGCCAGTCGCGGTGCGTGCCGCTCAGACCGGCGATGAGCACGATCGGCTCGCCGGCCTCGTCTCCGGCCCGGAACCAGTGGAGCTCGACGTCGCCGTGATGGGCGGACGGCATCGCGGGAGCCTATAGGCTCGGGCTCGTGACGCCGGCGGCAGGCAGCGACGTGGACCTCAGGGCCGCTGTCACGCATCTCGCCGCGATCGAGCGCCCTCCCGGCTCCGACGGCGAGCGCCAGGCGGCCGTCTGGATCGCCGATGCGCTGCGCGATCTCGGCGTGCGGACGCGCATCGAGGAGGAGCGCGTCCACGGCGGCTACTTCGCCCCGATGGGCGTCCCCGCGGCTGCGTCCGCGCTGGCGGGGATCGCCGTCCTGCGTGGCGTGCGCGCCGCCGGGCTCGTCGGCGCTGTCGCCACGGGCGTGATGGCCGAGGACCTCCAGGGCGGCCCGGCGCGCTGGCTGCGCTCACGCCTTCCCCAGCGCACGACGTGGAACGTCATGGGCGAGCTCGGGGCGCCGGACGCCGCGCACACGCTCGTCGTGTTCGCCCACCACGACGCGGCCCGCTCGAGCTTCGTCTTCGACCCCGTCGTCCCGAAGCTCGTCTTCGAGCGCGCCCCCTGGCTGCACGACCACCTCGACCGCTGGCCGCCGCTCATGGGCGGCGTCGTGGCCGGCCCGGCGCTCGTCGCGCTCGGCGCCCTCCTCGGCCGCCGCGGGATGACTGCGGCGGGCACGGCGATCTCCGCCGTCTCGGCCGGGCTCATGGCCCACATGTCGCGCCAGCCGGTCGTGCCTGGCGCCAACGACAACCTCACCGGCGTCGCGGTGCTGCTCGAGGTCGCGCGGCAGCTGGGCGGCGAGGCGCCCGACGGCCTACGGATCGTGCTGCTGTCGACGGGCTCCGAGGAGGCCAACCAGGACGGCATGCTCGCGTTCGCCAGGCGGCACTTCGGCGAGCTGGACCGCGAGCGCACGACGTTCCTCTGCCTCGACACCGTCGGCTCGCCGGAGCTGGTGCTCATCGAGGGCGAGGGCTTCCTGAGGATGCGCGACTACGACGCGGCGACGAAGGACCTCGTCGAGGGCGCGGCGCGCGACGTGGGCGTCCACGTCCGCCGTGGGCTGCGCTTCACGTTCGCGACCGACGCGCTCATCCCGCTGCGGCAGGGCTTCCGCGTCGCCGGGCTCGGCTCGGTGAACGAGTGGCTCGTCCCCACGAACTACCACGCGCCGACCGACACGCCCGACAACGTCGACTTCCGCTCCGTGCGCGACGCCGTCGGCGTGGTGCTCGGCGTCGTCGAGCGGCTCAGGACGCGCTGAGCAGACGCCGCGCGAGATCGACGGCCTCGTCGGGCGTCGTGACCTCCCCCGCGTACTGGGCCTCCGACAGCGCGCGCAGCAGCCGCCCGAGCTCCGGTCCGGGATCGACGCCGAGGCGCCTGGCCAGCGCGTCGCCGCGCAGCAGCGGTGCAGGACGCCCGCCGGCGGCCCGCCAGGCCAGGACGGCGGGCAGGATCTCGCGGGCGAGCTCGACGTGGCGCTCGATCGCCTCCTCGGACTTGCGGCCCCGCGTGGCGAGGCGATCGGCGACGGAGAGCAGGGTGACGTCGACCTCGACCGGCTCGGTCGTCGTGAGGTAGCCGTACAGGTCGTGCGCGTCGAGCGGCCGGCTGTGCACGAGGAAGCCGAGGCGCAGGTGGTGGCGGGTGAGCGCCGCGACGTGCGCGCGCAGGCGCTCGCTTGCCTTCAGCCGGCTCAGGACGTCGCGGGCGAGGTCCGCGCCCTGGACGTCGTGGCCTGGGAAGCCGCCGACCTCGCCGTCGTCGCGCATGACCCGGGTCGCGGGCTTGGCGGCGTCGTGCAGCAGCGCGCCCCAGCGCAGGCCCATCGACCGTGGCAGGCCGTCGGCCAGCGGCTCGGCGAGCACGGCGCGCAGCGCGTCGGCGTGCTCGGTGCCGAGCACCGGGCCCGCGTCGCGCTCGAGCGCGATCGCCTCCTCGAGCACCTCGAGTGTGTGGCCGAGGACGTCGCGGTCGTGGTAGCGGTTCTGCTCGACGCCGTCGAGCGCGGAGATCTCCGGCAGCACGACGCCGAGCGCGCCGACGTCGTCCAGCAGCCCGATGCCGGCGGGTGCCCCGTCGTTCGCGAGCAGGAGGTTGAGCTCGGCGAAGATCCGCTCCCCGGAGACCCGGTCGAGCCCGCCCGCGGCGGCGCGCGCAGCGTCCGCTGTGGCCGGGTCGATCGCGAACCCCAGGGCGAGCGCGAGGCGCGCGACCCGCACGACCCGCAGCGGGTCGTCCCCGAACGAGCCTGGGCCGGCCATGCGCAGCATCCGCGCGTCGAGGTCCGCGAGGCCGCCGGTGGGGTCGACGAGGTCGCCGCCCGCGAGCGGTTCGGCGATCGCGTTGACGGTCAGGTCGCGCAGCCGCAGGTCCGCGTCCAGCGAGCCGCCGTGGATCGGGCTGAGGTCGACGCGCCAGTCCCGGTCGGGCGACAGGACCCGCCACGCGCCGAACTCCTGCGACAGCGAGAACATCGGACCGCCCACCGCCTTCGCGACGCGCTTCGTGGCGGCGCGGGCGTCCCCCTCGACGACGAGGTCCAGGTCGTCGACCGGGCGGCCGAGCAGGCGGTCGCGCACGGCGCCGCCGACGATCCACGCGGGCTCGTCCGCGAGCGCGCCGGCGACGACCGCGCGCCGCTCAGCCATGGCTGCGCGGGACCCGCGGCAACAGCTCGCAGGTGATCTCGTAGTTGATCGTGCCCAGCCGGTGCGCGAGCTCCTCGGCCGTGATCCGCTCGCCGTCCTGCTCGCCGATGAGCACCGCGCGATCGCCCACCGCGGCGGCAGCCTCCGCGCCGGCGTCGAGCGTGATGTTGTCCATGCTCACCGTGCCGACGAGCGGCAGGCGCCGCCCACGGACGAGCACGTCGGCGTTGTTCGTGAACGCGCGGCGGAACCCGTCGCCATACCCGATCGGCACGGTCGCGAGGTGGGTCGGGCGCTCCGCGACGAACCGCCTGCCGTAGCCGGCGCTCTCCCCTGGCGCGATCGGCTTCACGGCCGCCACCCAGGACGACAGCTCCAGCGCGGGGCGCAGGTCGCGGGCACGCGGGTCCTCGCCGAACGGGTCCAGGCCGTAGAGCGCCACGCCGACGCGGACGAGGTCGAAGTGGCTCGCGCGGTCGCGCAGCGTGGCCGCGCTGTTGGCGGCGTGGACGACGATGCCGGGGTGCGCCGCGCGCATGTCCGCGGCCCACGGCGTGAACCGCGCGAGCTGCTCGCCGAAGAACGCGTCGCCCGGCTCGTCGGCGGTGGCGAAGTGGGTCATCGCGCCGACGAGGTCCACGCCCGGCGCGGCCGCAGCTGCGGCCGCGACCCGCAGCGCCTGCGCCGGGTCGCGGGTCCCGAGCCGGCCCATCCCCGTGTCGAGCTTCACGTGCACCCGTCCCCCGCCACGGGCTGCGACGGCCTCCACGAGCTCCTCGCGCCAGGCGACGACGTCCGCGCGCGCGGCGAGCGCCACGTCCAGCTCGGCGGCCGTGAGCGCACCGAGCACGAGGACCGGCACGTCCGCGATGCCCGCGTCGCGCAGCTGGCGCGCCTCGTGTGCGGCGGCGACGGCGAGCCACGTCGCCCCGCCCGCGAGCGCCGCGCGGGCGGCCGGTACGGCCCCGTGCCCGTAGCCGTCGGCCTTGACGACCGCGCACACCTCGGCTCGCTGCAGCTCGCGCCGCATCCGCGCCGTGTTGGTCTGGATGGCGCCGAGATCGACCCGTGCGATCGCGCGAGCCGTCATCGGGTGAGCGCGAGTACCCCGGGCAGTGCCTCGGCCACGTCGCCGGCGATGACGCCGTCCGGCCCCACGCGCTCGCCGGCCAGCCCGCCGGCGGCCGCGTGCAGGCGCACGCCGGCGGCCGCGGCGGCGAACGGCTCCATGCCCTTCGCGAGCAGCGCGCCGATGACGCCCCCGAGCACGTCGCCCGTGCCCGCGGTCGCCAGCATCGGGGCGCTCAGGGGGTTCACGACCGCGCGGCCGTCCGGCGCCGCGACGATCGTGTCGTCGCCCTTGAGCACGACGATCGCCCCGGCGCGCTGCGCCGCCTCGCGGGCGTGCCGCAGGCGCGAGCTCTCGACGGCGTCGCTCTCGATGTCCAGGAGCCGCCCCAGCTCGCCTGCGTGGGGCGTCAGGACGGTCGGCGCGTCGCGGTGCGCGAGCGACTCCAGCGCGGCCGCGTGGGCGTTGAGGCCGTCGGCGTCGAGGACGAGCGCCACCTCCGCCCGGGCCGCGGCCTGGCGCGCGAACTCCTGCGCCTCGTCCTCGCGGCCGATCCCCGGGCCGAGGACCAGCGCGCCGCCGCGCCGGGTCGCCTCGACGACGGCGTCGGCGCCGTGGGCGACGTGGTGGCCGGCACGGTCGGGGAGCGCGCGCGTCATCGCCTCCGTGAGCTTGATGGCGAGGATCGGCTGCTCGGAGCCCGGGACGAGCACGGTGACGTAGCCCGCGCCCGCACGCATCGCGCCGAGCGCCGCGAGGGTCGGAGCGCCGGTCAGCCCGCGCGACCCACCCGCGACGATGACGTGGCCGGACGTGAACTTCGTACCCGCCCGCGTGCGGCGCGGGATGAGCTCCAGGATCGTGGGGCCGATCAGCCCCGCGGCGGGCTCGGCGGGCGCGCCCTCCGGCATGCCGATGTCGACGACCACGACGCGGCCGGCGTGCTCCTTGCCCGGGCTGATCCACAGGCCCGGCTTGGCGGCGGCGAACGTCGCGGTCGCGGTCGCGTGCACCGCGGCGCCGCCGACCTCGCCGGTCGACGCGTCGACGCCGCTGGGGACGTCGGCCGCGATGACAGGCGCGTCCGCGGCGTCGATGGCCGCGAGGACGGATGCGGCGGGCTCGCGCGGCGCACCCGCGACGCCCGTGCCGAGGACCGCGTCGACGATCGCGGCGACGCCCTCGAGGCGCTCGGGCGCGAACGGCTCGGTCTCCACCGGCAGCGCGTGCAGGTTCGTCGCGGCGTCGCCCTGCAGCTCCTCGGGCGGCGGGACGAGCAGGACGCGGACGACCCGCCCGCCGCGGTGCAGCAGCCGGGCGGCGACGAGGCCATCGCCGCCGTTGTTGCCCTTGCCGCAGACGATCGCGACCGGGCCCGTCGGGGCGATCTCCCACACGAGTCCGGCGAGGCCCTCCCCGGCGCGCTCCATGAGCTGCAGCGACGGGACGCCGCGCTCCTCGATCGCCCAGCGGTCGGTCGCGCGCATCGCATCCGCGTCGAACAGCGGATCGGCCCAGTCCGGGAGAGCGGTCATGAGTCGTCTCCAGCGCTGCGAGAGGGTCGCTCTGCGACGTTCTCGCGACCGACGGCGTAGCCGTCGGCGATCACCGCGACGGCGCCCGCCATCCCGCGCGAGTGGGTGAGGCTGATCTGGACGTCGGCCGCGCGCTCGGCCAGGGCGCCGTGCAGCGTGATGCCGATACCCGCGTCCTGCCCCGTCACCTCGATGTCCTGCCAGCTCCAGGCCTCGAGGCGCAGCGCCTTCGCGACGGCCTCCTTCGCGCAGAACCGCGCCGCGAGGTGCTGGGCGGGCCGCGCCTTGCCCGAGGCGTAGGCGCGCTCCCCGTCCGTGAACAGCCGGTCGGCCAGCCCGGGCCGGCGCTCCAGCGCCTGCTCGAGCCGGTCGATCTCCAGAAGGTCGAGGCCCACGCGCATCGCGCGCAGGCTATTACTCGACCGTTACGGTCTTCGCCAGGTTGCGCGGCTGGTCCACGTTCAGCCCCCGACGGCGGGCGATCGCGTAGGCCAGCATCTGCAGCGGGATGACCGCGAGGAGCGGCTGCAGGGTCCAGTCGGTCTCCGGCACGCGCAGGACCTCCTCGGCGTGCTCGCCGATGGAGACGTTGCCCTCGGTCGCCACGGCGATGACGTGGGCGCCGCGGGCGCGGACCTCCTGCATGTTGGAGACGACCTTGTCCAGCACCGGCGAGTTGGTCGCCACGGTCACGACCGGGGTGCGCTCGTCCAGCAGCGCGATGGGCCCGTGCTTCATCTCGCCCGCCGCGTAGGCGTCGGTCGCGATGTAGGAGATCTCCTTGAGCTTCAGCGCGCCCTCGAGCGCGATCGGCAGGCCGACGTGACGCCCGAGGTAGAGGAAGAAGTCGTCCGTGCTGTGGCGGTCGGCGATCCGCTGCACGCCCTCCTCGACCGACTCCAGCAGCTCCGACAGCGCGTGCGGCATGTGCTTGAGGTCCGCGACCAGGGTGCGGCGGCGCTCGACGTCCAGCGTCCCGCGCAGCTCGCCGAGCCGCAGGGCCAGCAGGTACATGACCGTGACCTGGCAGACGAAGGTCTTCGTGGCCGCGACGCCGATCTCGAGGCCGGCGCGCGTGTAGAGGACGCCGTCGGCGTCGCGCGTGGCCTGCGAGCCCATGACGTTGGTCACCGCGAGGACGGTTGCGCCGCGCTCGCTCGCGAGCCGCATGGCGGCGAGGGTGTCGGCGGTCTCGCCCGACTGCGTGATGCCGATGACGAGGTCGCCGGGACCGACCACCGGGTTGCGGTAGCGGTACTCCGAGGCGATGTCCATCTCGACGGGCAGGCGCGCCCACTCCTCGATGGCGTAGCGACCGACCAGACCGGCGTGGTAACTCGTGCCGCAGGCGACGATGACGATGCGCTTCGCGTCGCGCAGCATCGCCTCGTCGATGTCGTCGGCCAGGTCGATCCCGTCCTCGCGGACCGCGCGGCCCGCGATCGTCTCTGCCACCGCGTCGGGCTGCTCGTGGATCTCCTTGAGCATGAAGGTCTCGTAGCCGGCCTTCTCGGCCGTCTCCTCGTCCCAGTCGACCTCGGTGACCTCGCGCTCGATCGGCTCGCCCGCCGGTGTCATGAAGGCGACGCCGTCGGGGCGCACGACGACGATCTCGCCGTTCTCGATGATCTGGACGCAGCGCGTCTCGGCGAGGAAGGCGGGGATCGCCGAGGCGATGAACTGCTCGCCGTCGCCGCGGCCGATGACCAGCGGGCACTCCTTGCGGGCGCCGACGAGGACGTCGGGGTCGTCGAGGCTCATCGCGACGAACGCGAAGTGGCCCTCGAGCTCGGCGTAGGCGGCGCGGACGGCCTCCTCGAGCGTGCCGAGCGCCATGTGGTGCGCGACGAGGTGGGCGATGACCTCGGCGTCGGTGTCCGAGGAGAAGACGGACCCCTGGTCCATGAGGCGGGCCTTGAGGGTCAGGTAGTTCTCGACGATGCCGTTCACGACGACGTGCACGCGATCGGCGGTGTCGGTGTGCGGGTGGGCGTTGCGTTCCGTCACGCGCCCGTGGGTGGCCCAGCGCGTGTGGCCGACGCCGGTGCTCGCGGTGTCCGCGGCGGCGATGGTCGCGCCCGCGTCCATGGCGAGCTCCTCCCGCTCGGCCATCGCGGCGTGCAGGTTGGCGAGGTTGCCGACCGCGCGGACGGACTCGAGGGCGTCGCCGCTCAGGACCGAGATGCCGGCCGAGTCATATCCGCGATACTCCAGCTTCTGGAGGCCCGCGAGCAGGAGCTCGCGCGCCTGCCGACGTCCTACGTAGCCAACGATGCCGCACATGGGTGTCTTGATCCTCCGTGGACGAGCGCAGGGGCCGTCTGTGGCCCTCCGGGGCGGGCTTCGACCCTAGCAACGACCCCCCTTCGCATGGAGGGGATATCCGTCCGCTGGCCGCGCTATCCGCCCGATGCGCGGCGCACGACGTCGACGAGGCGCGCGCATGTGTCGTCGGACTCGTCCTCGGTCGGCGCCTCGACCATGACGCGGACGAGCTGCTCCGTCCCGCTGGGGCGCACGAGCACCCGTCCCCGGCCCTCCAGGGCGGCGCTCTCGCGCGTGACGGCCTCGGCCAGCTCGTCGGACTCCATCGCGGCGTCCCGGTCGGCGACGGGGACGTTCACGAGCCGCTGCGGCAGGCGCTGCATCGCGTGCCGTTCGGCGAGATCGGCCCCGGCCAGCGCCTCGAGGGTGAGCAGCGCAGCGGCGATGCCGTCGCCGGACCGGTTGAAGCCGAGATCGATGATGTGGCCGGACTGCTCGCCGCCGAGCGCCCAGCCCCGCCGGCGCAGCTCCTCGAGCACGTAGCGGTCGCCGACGGCCGTCGTCGCGACCTCGATGTCCGCATCGCGCATCGCGGTGTGGAAGCCGTAGTTCGTCATGACAGTCACCGCGACGCCGTTGCCGGGCAGCCTGCCGCCGGCGCGCAGGTGCAGTGCGGCCAGGGCGATGAGCTCGTCCCCGTCGACGACGACGCCGTTGCGGTCCATCGCGAGCACGCGGTCGCCGTCGCCGTCGAAGGCGAAGCCGATGTCGTGGCCGCCCTCGCGCATCGGGGCCGCGAGCGACTCGACGTGCGTGGAGCCGGAGCCCTCGTTGATGTTGCGCCCGTCGGGCTCGTCGTTGAGGACGGTCACCTGCGCGCGCAGACGGCGGAAGATCGCGGGAGCGACGTTGAACGTCGCCCCGTTCGCGCAGTCCAGCAGGACCTTCGTGCCCGACAGGTCGAGCGTCCCGAAGCGGTCGGCGATCGCGGCGAGGTACTCGCTGTCGGTCCCGCGGATGCGGTCGATGCGGCCGATGCGCGGCGGCGGCAGCGGCGGGCTATCCAGGCGATCCTCGATCGCCTCCTCCGTCGCGTCGGACAGCTTGTAGCCGTCGGCGCCGAAGAACTTGATGCCGTTGTCGCGATACGGGTTGTGCGACGCGCTGATGACGGCCGCGAGGTCGAATCCGCGGGTCGCGATCAGCAGCGGCGCGCCCGGCGTCGGCAGGACGCCGCCGAGGAACACGTCGCCCCCGGCGGACGCGACGCCCGCCGCGAGCGCGGCCTCGAGCATCTCGCCCGACTCGCGGGTGTCGCGGATGAGGAGCACCCTGGGGTGCCCCGCTCCGATCTGCTCGATCGCCGCGCGGCCCAGCGCGAGCGCGAGCTCGGCGGTGAGCAGCTCACCGGCGACGCCGCGGACGCCATCCGTGCCGAACAGCCTCCGTGCCATGCGTTGGGTCTCGGAGCCGCTTAGCGCTTCGAGAACTGCGGCCGCTTGCGGGCCTTCTTCAGGCCGGCCTTCTTGCGCTCCTTGGCACGCGCGTCACGCGTGAGGAAGCCACGCTTCTTGAGCTCGCCGCGGAGGTTCGGATCGGCCTCCAGCAGCGCGCGCGAGATGCCGTGGCGCAGCGCGCCGGCCTGTGCGGAGACGCCGCCGCCGTGCATGCGGGCGATGACATCCATGCGCTCCTCGAAGCCGACGGCCTCGAGCGGCTGGCTGATGTTGCGCCGCAGCGTGGGCCGCGGGAAGTACTCGACGAGCGTCTTGCCGTTGATCTCGTACACGCCCGTGCCGGGCTTGAGGATCACGCGGGCGACGGCGGTCTTGCGCTTGCCGGTCGCGCGGTAGCGCGCATCGGCGGCGAGGTCGATCGCCACGCTGGCGATCGGCTGCTGCGCCTCCTCCTCGGCAGCTGCCTCGGCGGCCAGCTCGGCCTCCAGGTCGCGGTCCGCGAGCGGATCGGCGCCCTCCTCGACGATGTCGACCTCGAGATCGGCCCCGGGGATGGCCGGCTTGACGCGAGGAGTCTCGTCCTCGTCGTCCGACTCGGTGTCGGCCCCGGCCTCGACCTCGGCGTCGGCCTCTGCAGCGGGCTCGGCGTCGGCGTCGGCCTCTGCAGCGGGCTCGGCCTCGGCGGCGGGCTCAGAGGCTGCGGTCGGCTCCTCGGCGTCACCTGCGGCCTCGGCAGCGGCGCTCTCGGCAGCCTGCTCCTCGTCGCGCGGGGTCTCGTCCTCGGGCGTCGGCGTCTCGTCCGTCACGTGCTTTCGATCTCCATCGGTTGCGGCTTCTGCGCGGCGTGCGGATGGTCGGGGCCGGCGTACACCTTGAGCTTGGTGATCTGCTTGCGAGCGAGCCGGTTGCGGGGGAGCATCCCCTTCACTGCGAGGCGGATGACCTCCTCGGGCCGGCGCTCGAGCATGTCGTTGAGGGTGCGCGACTTCAGCCCGCCGGGATAACCGGAGTGGCGGTGGTAGAGCTTCTCCGCCCGCTTGTTGCCGGTCACCGAGATCTTCTCGGCGTTGACGACGACGACGAAGTCGCCGGTGTCGACGTGCGGCGTGTACTCGGGCTTGCGCTTCCCGCGCAGCGCGTCGGCGATCTGCGTGGCGAGCCGGCCGAGTGTCTGGCCGTTGGCGTCCACGACGAGCCAGTTGCGCTCGCGGTCAAGTGGGGTGGCGACGTAGGTCTTCATGGCGTGAGAAAAGGACCGCGGCGGACGCGGCGCGGTCGTCAGGATAGGACATCCGGCGACGCAGGCCGCCGTGGACCCCGTCAGGCGAAGGCGCGATGGCCCGTCAGGGCCGACCCGATGATCAGCGTGTGGACCTCGGCTGTGCCCTCGTAGGTCGAGACGGCCTCGAGATTCGCCATGTGGCGCATGATCGCGTTGGCCGCCCGCACGCCCTCGCCGCCGAGGATCGTGCGCGCCGTGCGCGCGATGTCGACGGCGGCTCGGACGTTGTCGAGCTTCCCGACGCTGATCTGCTCCGGCCGCAGCCGCCCGGCATCCTTCAGGCGCCCGAGGCGCAGCGCCAGCAGCTGGGCGTGGGCCAGCGCGACGGCCATCTCGGTCAGCTTGGCCTGGGTGAGCTGGAAGGCGGCGATGGGGCGGCCGAACTGCTCGCGCTCGCCGGCGTGCTCGAGCGCGCGTGCCAGGCAGTCGCGCGCGGCGCCGGTGACGCCCCACACGATCCCGTAGCGGGCCTCCGCGAGGCACGTGAAGGGGCCGCGCAGGCCGCGCGCGCCGGGCAGCAGAGCGTCGTCGCCGAGACGGACGCCGTCGAAGCGCAGCTCGGACTGCAGCGAGGCACGCAGGGACAGCTTGTCGGTGATGTCTTCGGCGGTGAAGCCGGGCGTCCCGCGCTCGACGAGGAATCCGCGCACACCGTCCTCGGCACGTGCCCAGACGACCGCGACGTCGGCGATGGAGCCCATGCCGATCCAGCGCTTGGCGCCGTCGAGGACCCAGCCGCCGCCCTCCCGCCGGGCGTTGGTCAGCATGCTCGACGGGTCGGAGCCTGCGCTGGGCTCCGTCAGCCCGAAGCAGCCGATCGCCTCGCCGCCTGCCAGCTCCGGCAGCCAGCGCTCCTTCTGCTCCTCGGAGCCGAAGGCGTGGATCGCCTTCATCGCCAGCGAGCCCTGCACGGACACGAACGTGCGCAGCCCGCTGTCGACGGCCTCGAGCTCGGCGCAGGCCAGCCCGTACTGGACGGCGCTGCCGCCCGGGCAGCCGTAGCCCTCCAGGTGCATCCCCAGCGCCCCGAGGTCGCCGAGCTCGCGCACCAGCGACCGATCCCACTCCCCGCGCTCGTACAGCTCAGCGATGCGCGGCGCGACGCGCTCTGCGGCCCACGACGCGACCCGCTCGCGCACGGCGAGCTCCTCCGGCGCGAGGTCGTCGTCCAGGTCGAGGAGGTCGAGCGGGTTCAGCTCATTCCCATTCGATGGTCCCCGGGGGCTTCGACGTGATATCGAGGGTCACCCGGTTGACGTCACGCAGCTCGTTGATCATGCGCGACGCGATCTGCTCGAGCAGGTCGTAGGGCAGGCGCGCCCAGTCGGCGGTCATCGCGTCGTCGGACGTGACGGCACGGATGACGACGACGTTGCCGTAGGTGCGCTCGTCCCCCTGCACGCCGACGGTGCGGATGTCGGGCAGGACGCAGAAGGACTGCCAGAGGTCGCGGTACAGCCCGGCCTTGCGGATCTCGTCCTGGAGGATGTGGTCGCACTCGCGCAGGAGGTCCAGGCGCTCCTTCGTCGCCTGCCCGCCGACGATGCGGATCGCGAGGCCGGGACCAGGGAACGGCTGGCGCCACACGAGCTTCTCGGGCATGCCCAGCTCGGCGCCCACGGCGCGGACCTCGTCCTTGAACAGCATCCGCAACGGCTCGACGAGCTCGAACTGCAGGTCGTCGGGCAGGCCGCCCACGTTGTGGTGCGACTTGATCGTCGCCGTCCCGGTGCCGCCACCGGACTCGATGACGTCGGAGTACAGCGTCCCCTGCACGAGGTAGTTCGCGTCCCCGAGCTTCGCGGCCTCCTCCTCGAAGACGCGGATGAACTCCGAGCCGATCGCCTTGCGCTTGGCCTCGGGGTCGGTGACGCCGGCCAGGCGGTTCAGGAAGCGCTCCTCCGCGTCGACCGCCACGAGCGGGATGCCGAACTCATCGCGGAAGGCGGAGATGACCTGCTCGCCCTCGTTCTTGCGCATGAGCCCGTGGTCGACGAACACGCACGTCAGCTGGGCCCCGATCGCGCGGTGGACGAGCACGGCGGCGACGCTCGAGTCGACGCCGCCGGACAGCCCGCAGATCACCTTCCCGGTGCCCACCTGCGATCGGATGCGCGCGATCTGCTCCTCGACGATCGAGGCGGCGCTCCAGGCCATGTCGCAGCCGCAGATGTCACGGAGGAACGTGGTCAGGATCGTCTGCCCGTAGGGCGTGTGCACGACCTCGGGGTGGAACTGGATGCCGTAGATGCCGCGCTCGTTGCTCTCGAGCGCCGCGACGGGCGAGCTCGTGGACGACGCGAGTGCATCGAACCCGGGCGGAGCCGTGAAGACCGTGTCGCGGTGCGACATCCAGCACTTCTGCGTGTCCGGCGTCCCGGCGAGCAGCCGTCCCGTGCTGCGGACGGTGAGCTCCGAGCGGCCGAACTCGCCGACCTCCGCGCCCTCGACGCGACCGCCGAGCTCCCGCGCGAGCAGCTGCATGCCGTAGCAGATGCCCAGCACCGGGATGCCGAGCTCGAGGAGCTCGGGCTCCAGGCGCGGCGCAGCGTCGGCGTACACCGAGGCGGGGCCGCCGGAGAGGATCAGGCCCTTCGGCTTGCGCCGCCGGACCTCCTCGGCGCCGACGTGGTGCGGCAGCAGCTCGGAGTACACGCCGCACTCCCGGACGCGACGCGCGATGAGCTGCGAGTACTGGCCGCCGTAGTCGAGGACGACGACCTCGTCGACCGAGGTCGGCTGCGCGACGTCCCGAGGGTCCTCGTCGACGAGCTCTGTCGCCGCAGTCGCGGCGGTGACGAGGCCCTCGGTGCTCACCGCGGGCTAGTTGGCGCTGACGCCGGCCGGGGTGCGGTCCGCGGACGATCCGTTGCCGGTCGGTGCGGCCCTGCTCGAGCCGCGCGCGCCCATCCCGACGCCCTGCGCCGTCTGCAGCGCCTTGCCCTCGGTCTGCAGCGCGGGAGCGATCATCAGCTCTGCGCGGTTGAACTCCGCGATGTCCTTGTAGCCGCAGGTCGCCATCGAGGTCCGCAGCGCGCCCATGAGGTTGAACGTGCCGTCGTTCTCGTGCGCGGGGCCGGAGAGGATCTCCTCGATGGTCCCGTTCTGCACCGTCTGCACGCGGGCGCCGCGGGGCAGCGATGCGTGGAACGTCGCCATGCCCCAGTGGTAGCCGTGGCCGGGCGCCTCGTAGGCCCGCGCGAGCGGAGAGCCGACCATGACGGCGTCGGCGCCGCAGGCGATCGCCTTGGAGACGTCGCCGCCGGTGCGCATGCCGCCGTCGGCGATGACCTTCACGTACTCACCGGTCTCGAGCATGTGCTGCGAGCGGGCGGCCGCGACGTCGGCGATCGCCGTCGCCTGCGGGACGCCGATGCCGAGCACGCCGCGCGTCGTGCACGCGGCACCGGGGCCGACGCCCACGAGGACGCCCGCCGCGCCGGTGCGCATGAGGTGCAGGCCGGTCGAGTAGGAGGCACAGCCGCCGACGACGACGGGGACGTCGACCTCGCGGATGAACTCCTTCAGGTTCAGAGGCTCGGTCGTCTCCGACACGTGCTCGGCCGACACGACCGTCCCCTGGATGACCAGGATGTCGAGCCCGGCGTCGAGCGCGAGCTCGTAGTAGGAGCGGACGCGCTGCGGCGTGAGCGACGCCGACACGACAACGCCCTCGGCCTTGATCTCGGCGATGCGCTGCGCGATGAGCTCGGGCTTGATCGGCTCGCGGTAGATCTCCTGCATCTCACGCGTCGCCTCGTCCTTGGGCAGGCCGGCGATGCGCTCCAGCAGCGACTCGGGGTCCTCGTACCGCGTCCAGATGCCCTCGAGGTTCAGGACGCCGAGGCCGCCGAGGCGGCCGATGATCCCGGCCGTGGCCGGCGAGACGACACCGTCCATCGCCGAGGCGAGCAGCGGGATCTCGAAGCGGTAGTCGCCGAGCTTCCAGGAGATGTCGACGTCATCGGGGTCGCGCGTGCGCCGAGAAGGAACGATCGCGATGTCGTCGAATCCATAAGCGCGGCGTGCCTTCTTGCCGCGGCCGATCTCAATCTCCATGCGGGCATCCTAGGTGCGAGGGCGGACGGGAAGCCACCTACACGCTAGCGCTCGCACGCGCCGGTTATGACACCTCGGCCGGGACCGTCACACGCTCCACCTGGGTCTCGCTGACGAGCCGCCCGATCGTCGAGGGATCGACGAGCCCGGCCCCCAGCCGCTGGGTGGACTCCGCGCCGCAGGCGACGCCCTGACGCAGGCACTCGGCGGGCGCCGCGCCGGCGTAGCGCGCGGCGACGTAGCCGGCGAGGAACGCGTCGCCCGCGCCGACCGTCGCCACCGTCTCGCGCGGCTCGATCCGGACGCGGTAGAGCGTCGGCTCGCCGTCCTCGAGCACCGTCGCGAAGCAGCCGTCGGGCGTCGTCATGATCGCCTCGCGCGCGCCCAGGCCGCGCATCTCGCGGACGGCGATGACCATGTCCTCGTCGTCGTTGAACTCGTGACCGACGAGCTCCTCGGCCTCGAGGATGTTCGGCGAGATGACGTGGGGCTCCGCGCGCACGGCGTGGCGCAGCGGCTCGCCGTCGGTGTCGACGACGGTCGTGATGCCCGCCTTCGCCACCATCCGGATGAGGTCGAAGTACAGGTCGGGGCCGACGCCGCGCGGCAGGGAGCCTGCGAACACGACGAGCTCCGCACCGCCCGACAGGTACATCAGCTTGTCCCGGAACAGCTCGATCTCGCGCTCGGTGACCGCGGGGCCGCGCTCGTTGATCTCCGTCTGCTGACCCGTCGTCGGGTCGTGCACGGCGGTGTTCGTGCGGGACTCCTCGCGGATGCGGACGAAGTCGTTGAGGATCGACTCCTCCGTGAGCTGCTCGACGATGCGCGTGCCGGTCGGGCCGCCGGCGAGGCCCGTCGCGATCACGGGGGCGCCGAGCGTCTTGAGCGTGCGCGCCACGTTGACGCCCTTGCCGCCCGCGAGTGTCTGCTGCTCGACGGTGCGATGGCGCCGACCGAGACGGAAGTTGGGCACCGACAGCGACTTGTCGATGGCCGCGTTCAGGGTCACCGTGATGATCACGCCGCCCTCCTCTCCCGACGCCGTACCGCCCGGCGTCGCCGCGCTGCCCTCCGGCGCAGGCCCATGAACAGCAGGCTACCGGCCGCGAGCAACGCGATGACCACGGCGACGATCACGGGGCCGTTCGCGTCCTTGAAGCGGTCGGCGACGGAAGCCGTGCTGACAGGGGTCGCCGTGAGGAGCGGGACGCGCCCGACGACCCGGCCGCCGATGCGCACGACCGCGGTGCCGATCCGGGCGCCGGCGGGGATCGGCCCGCGCAGCTCCGCCGGGACGTCCTGCACCGAGACCGTGAACCGCTGGCCGCGGCGCACGATCGCCTGGACCCCCGACGAGGCGACGAGGTCGACGTGCTCGTCGCGGTACGCGAGCTTCGGCCTGGCGAGCACCGCGCCCTTCCGCAGCCCGGTCCCCTGCGAGAAGCTGCTGAGGCCGTAGCGCAGGAGCGTCAGCGAGTCCGCGTCCCTGGCCGCCTCGCTGGGCTCCCCCATGACGACGCTCACCACCGTGACGCCGTTGCGGGTCGCCGATCCGACGAGGAGGTAGCCGGCGGAGCTCGTGTGGCCCGTCTTCACCCCGTTGACCCACGGGTACTCCTGGACGAGCGTGTTGCGGTTGACGACGGTGCGCTCGCGCGAGCCGGTCTGCAGGGTCGCGCGCCGCCGGTCCATCGTCTGCCGCGCGAAGTCGTTGCGCCGCAGGACGACGGCGAGCTTCGCCAGGTCGGCGGCGGTGGAGTAGTTCGTGGGCGAGTCGAGCCCGATCGGGTTCGCGAAGTGCGTGTCGCGCAGGCCGAGCTGCTGCGCGTCGGTGTTCATCGCGCGCACGAACGCGGTGCGGGAGCCCGACACGCCGACCGCGAGCGCCATCGCGGCGTCGTTCCCGCTCGGGAGGAGCAGACCGCGCATGAGGTCGCGCACGGACATCCGCTCGCCGGGCTTCAGCCCGATCTGTGACTCGATCGGCGCCGGCCGGTAGCTCGAGGCTCGGAACACGGCGTCGAGGTCCGCGTGCTGGAGCGTGACCAGCGCGGTCATCATCTTCGTCGTCGAGGCGATCTGACGACGGTCCCCCGCGTCGCGTTTGTACGCCGCCTGGCCGGTGCTCGCCTCGATGACGATCGCGGACTTCGCGCCGCGCAGCTGCGGGCCGGACCGGGCCGCGGCGACGGACGGCGCGACGAGACATGCGAGGAGGAGAGCCGCGGCGAGCGCGGCGCGGATCACTCGCGCAGACGTAGCCGCTGACCCGCCCGCAGGCTCTGCGGGTCCACGTCCGGGTTCAGCTTGAGCAGCTGGTCGACGGGCACGCCCACGCGCACCGAGATCGCCCCGAGCGTGTCGCCCGAGCGCACGCGGTAGGTCTTCTTGGTGCTGACCTTCGTCGTACGGGTGGTGGTGGTCGTGACGGTCGTCGCCGACGACGGCGACGGGTCGTCCTTCAGCGTCTTCTGGACGACGAGCAGCACCGCGGCCGCACAGGCCAGCAGGACGAGAGGCGCCAGCACGCGCGCGGGACGACTGAACGTCATCAAGCCGGGAGCATACGTCCGGGGATGGCCGCCGGGGCGTCACGACAGCGACCATGCAGCGGCCCGCAGACGCTCGGCCTCCGCGCGCGCGGCATCGGCGGGTCGCGCGTGCCCGCGGCCGGCCTCGTGTGCCCGCGCGATGCTGCGCGACGCGCTGACGAGGCCGCCCGCCCGGCCCGGCGCGAACGCGGCGGCGAGATCGCTCACGCGACCCCCCTGTGCGCCGATGCCCGGCAGCAGGAAGGGCGCCGCCGGCATGAGCTTGCGCAGGCGCGCGAGATGCTCCGGCGCCGTCGCCCCGGCGACGGCGCCGACGTCCGCGATGCCCGACGCGCCCGGCGCGCCGAGGTCGCCCACGATCGCCGCGAGGCGCTCGTGGACCGTCGCGTCGCCGACGGGCAGGTCCTGGACGTCAGCCGCACCAGGGTTCGAGGTGCGCACGAGCACGAACAGCCCGGCGTCGTTGGCGCGGGCGGCGTCGACGAACGGCGCGAGCGAGTCGCGGCCCAGCAGCGGGTTGACCGTGACGGCGTCGCCGCGCAGGCCCTCGACCTCGCCGAACGGCGTCGGGGTCGAGCCCAGGAGCCCCTGGGCGTAGGCGGCGGCGGAGACGTCGATGTCGCCGCGCTTGGCGTCGAGGATCACGAGCAGGCCGGCGTCGCGGGCGTGGGCGACGGTGGCGGCCAGCGCGGTCCAGCCAGGGGCGCCCAGGCGCTCGAAGCAGGCGAGCTGCGGCTTGCACGCCACGCACGCGGACGCGGCCGCGTCGATGAGCGCCGCGCAGTGTGCGGTGACGGCCGCCGCGGCGAGCTCCGCGGGGGTGCCGGATGCCGGGATCGCGCGGGCCGCGTCGGGCCACAGACGGGCAGGGTCGGGATCGATCCCGAGGACGATCTGGCTCTCGCGGGCGGCGACCTGGGCGGCGAGGCGGTCGCCGAAGCTCATCGGCGCGACGCTAGCAGCGGGGTCGGCGCCTGGACGTGGCGCCCGAACCGCTCACCCAGGGAGTCAGACCCAGCGCTTTGCGGAGCTGCGCGGCGACATGGACCGGACGCCGGGTGATGTCCGCGTAGGTGAACCGCAAGATCGTCCACCCTGCGAGCTGGACGGCGTTGGAGAGCGTCCGGTCGGCCTGGAACGCGTGTTGCGTGGCGTGCGCCTGCCACGAGTCGACCTCGACGATGAGACGCGCCTCGGGCCACACGAAGTCCGGGCGCCGGCGGCCGGCGCGGACCTGGGCCTGCGGCTTGGGGATGTCGTGGCGGCGGCAGAGGCGCAGGAACCGGTCCTCGAGCTCGGACTGGCTCGGGTTGCGGTCGTCGAGGAGCCGGCGCAACGCGCTGCTGGGGCGTCGCCCGAGCGCCTCGCGGATCGCGTGCGGGTGGAACAGCCGCCGGAACTGCGCCTCGCGCACGACGCGCTCGAGGTCCTCCTCGGACAGGATCTGCGCGAGGTCGGCGAGCGTGCGCGCGGGCGAGGTCACCGGGATGCCGTTCCGCGCCGTCCGGTCCGCCGCCGTGAGCCGGCCGCGGTGCGCCACGACGCCCGCCGGCCGCACGCGGTGGGGCGCGGTGACGTGCGGGACGAGGTCCTCGCGATCGGCGAAGCCCCAACACACGGCCGCGCTGCGGTGGCTGAGCACCGCGCGCTCCCCGCATGCCAGCACCGCCGCCATCCACCGGCCCTCCCGGCTGAGGGCCGTGTGCCCGACGGCGTACACGCCCCGATGCACGCCGATGAGCGTGCCTCGTTCGCAGCGCCGCTCGATCTCCCGCCGACTCAGCCCCGCCGCGAGGAGGGACGGCCTGTCGACGACGCCGTGCGCCGCCGCAGCAAGCCGTGCGATCACCGCGTCCGAGGTCGCTTGACCACCCATGTGGTGGTTAGGAGACCCCGGCCCGGGATTCGCCCCCTGCAGGTCGGCCGTCGAGTCGATCCGCCACGATGTGGTCGTGTCCGTCGGCCGCATCGCCTGGATCACGACCGTCGCCGTGTTCGTGATCGCCGCCATCTGCCTGTTCTTCAGCGACTACACCGGCTACGCCGTGCTGTCGCTGGCCGTCGCCGCGAGCGCGGCGATCAACCTGCGCTGAGCACCGCCTGCAGCTCCCTGGCCGCGCGGCCGCGGTGGCTGATCGCGTCCTTCTCCTCGGGCGCGAGCTCGGCCATGGTGCGGCCGTCGGCGATGTCGTCGGGCAGGAACGCGGGGTCGTAGCCGAAGCCCCCGTCCCCACGCGGTTGCACCGCGAGGGTGCCCGTGCAGCGGCCGACGACCACGTGCTCGGTGCCGTCGGGTGCCGCGTAGGCGAGCGCGCAGACGTAGGCCAGCGGACTGCCCGCCGGGGCCTCGCGCAGCAGCTTCGCCAGGTTCTCCCCGTCCGTCGCCGTCTCGCCGGCGTAGCGGGCCGAGCGCACGCCCGGGCGGCCGTCGAGGGCCGCGGCCTCGATGCCCGAGTCGTCGCCCACGGCGGGAAGGCCCGTGGCAGCCGCGGCGGTGCGTGCCTTCACGATCGCGATCGCCTCGAACGTCTCCCCCGTCTCGGGCGGGAGCTCGACGTCGGCGGGCAGGGGCACGAGCTCGTGCGGCGCCAGCAGGACGCCGAACTCGCGCGCCTTGTGCGCGTTGCGCGAGGCGAGGACCAGCTTCACGGGGCAGCCACC
>Ga0070665_100001212_pt1 | contig 31450 bp, 31 predicted proteins | sample KBSS13metaG_FD_65862 | JGI IMG/M metagenome (GOLD analysis project Ga0070665, IMG submission 65862) | Switchgrass rhizosphere microbial communities from Kellogg Biological Station, Michigan, USA - KBS S1-3 metaG | ecosystem: Host-associated > Plants > Roots > Rhizosphere > Soil ... | reverse complement strand
TCGCCAGCGCCAATATCAGAACCGCCGCCGCACCGATGATTCCAAGGCGCGTTCCCGCCGACTGAACGTGCCAGATCTGCCAGCACCCGAAACAGTTCAACGGTGACCTCCGATCGCATCCAAGACCGCGGCACTTGAGTCTTTCGTGCGTGGCCGCCGCTCGGTCAGTGCCTGTATTCATAACTACCGAATCGAAGCGACAAGGTCGTTCGCCATCGCCTTGAGTTGGGTTGCCCAGGTTGACCATCCGTGTTCGCCTATGGCCGGAAAGTCGAAGTGTCCGTTTGTGCCACCGACCGATCGGTACTGCGCGTAGAACGTTCGATTACTTCCTTGCGCTTGGTCGGCGTAGCCGATCATCGCCGCAGGGTCAGAGGCCGTCGATGTTCCGGGACTGAAGATCCAGAGGCGTGTCTTGTTGTTGACAAGCAGGCCGGCGTGGAAGTTTGGGTCGTGCCACTTCCACCGCCCCAGTTGCGCGGCCCCCCACATCGCCCGCGTATCGACGCCGCCGTATCGCTGCATCCCTGCAGTGTTTGCTCCATTGAGAGCGGTCTGCGATGGGCTCAGGAAGCCCGACATCGATCCCGCGTAGCGGAAGCGGTCGGGGTGAAACGCTGCGAGCGCGAGTGCTGCGTATCCGCCCTGCGCGGTTCCGACAACGGCGTTGCCGTCCGCCGCGACTCCCTTATGCGCTGCAAGCCAGTCGGGCAGTTCGCGTGCGAGGAATGTTTCCCATTGCTTACTGCTGTCCTGCTCCCAGTCGGTGTACATGCTGTATGCGCCGCCAGCAGGTGCGACAACTGAGATGCCCCTGCCCGCAAGGGTGTTCATTGCGTCGCCCCGCGTTACCCAGTTGCTGACCTGGTCTCCAGCATTGAACGCATCCAGCAGGAACACCGCATGCGGCCCCCCGGTGAGGAAGTCGACCGGGATATCGCGACCCATCGCGGCCGACGGAACCATCAGTCGTTCCGCGGTGGAGGCTCTCGACTCACCGATTGCGAACCACAGAGATGCCATCGACACTACGACGGCACCGCCCGCAGGAGCCCGATCCGCATTGTGCTCACGATCCCTCCCCATAGTGGTCTAGGTGAGCCTCGTTACCTACATCCCGACCTCTGCCTTCGATGCAGATTGAGGCGTCCCATGAACAGACGATCTGTGCGAACCGTCGGTGGAACTCCCTCGCGCGCATGCCGAATGCCGGGAAGATGTCCTCGTCGTCGCGCACGCCGTGTGGCGTCCAGAGCCGCGTGTGCGTCATGACGTCGCGTTCGAACTGATCGAGTCGTGTGCGCATCTCATCTGCTGTCGCGGCCGGTCCGTTCACCGGGGACGCCCATACACTGCGACGACAACCGTGCGGTCGAGACTGTTCGCCGACCAGACCCCCACCTGGTCGTAGGAGCAGTCGCGCATGATCGTGAGATAGGCCGGGTTCGAATACCACTGGTTCAACAACTCGATTCCACTGATGGCCAGGGCGGGATTGATGGCGACCGTCTCGGCGACCTCGCCGGCGTATCCTGCCGCGTATGCGCGATCCTGCGCGCTGGAGCCATCTGATCCCAGGTCGCCGTCGAGTGTCCGGTTGTTGAGTACGTCGTTGGTGTGCCACTCGGCAGCGAGACGCAGTGTCGGGTTGACTGTGACGTCATCGGCACAGTGTTGTTGCCGGTGAATCGTGTAGATGTTCGTTGCGACACTGTTGTTCAATCGGCTGTTATCGGCCGCAGCGGTGGGTATGGCAGCTTGACTGCCCGCCAGCATTAGCGACAGCAGCATTGCCGCACGGCCGCACCGTAAGTGGGTTCGTTGGTGGGTCATCGCGGCTCGAATCCCGAGATAAGCCAATGGCCGTCAACCTTTTCGAGGCTTATTTCGACGACCGAGGCGGTATCGGTGGGGACGTCGTTGCCGACCGTCACCGTCTGGTTCACGAAGACCATGACCTTCGCCTTGTCGGCCGATGCCGACACCGACGAGCCGGCGGGCACGGTGGCGTTGGCGGAGATTCGCTTCTGTTTGGCTCCGGGTATCACGACGTCGTGGACGAGTGAGAGATAGGAGTCGCGAAAGGAGCCGGTGAGACGGTCACTTGCGGCGTTTAGCTTCGTTTCGGCAGTGTCGGGGGTGTAGGAAAGCAAGTCAATCGTGGCTTCGGTTGCTATCTGCACTGATTGCGCGCGAACTCGTTCAGTCTCTGCCGCGACGGCGTGCTGATATTTGAAGTATCCGGCTGCACCGGTCAGGGCCAGGCTCAATATCGATAGCGCTGCATAGCCGGCCAGTCGCGATAGACGGCGCCGCGGTTGTTTAACCTCGTCGAGCGCTGCGGCGTTGGTGCTTTGCGGCCCGTCAGTCGACACTTCGCCGGGATCGACATCCTCCGCCGGGTCGACAACTCCGGTCGGGTCGGAGTCGTGGCCGGTCATGGAACGAACTCCACGTTCGAGACTTTCATCTCATCTCCTTGTTTCTTCACCGTGATCCGCATCCGCCACGAGCGCGGGGCCGCCTCAGGCGACCCTTGAAGCGTCGTCTTGACGTTCACTGCGACGAGAATCTGCGCTTGGTCACCGGATGTGGACTCGAGGCCGGCCTCAGAAATTGTTCCGACCGACTTGGATTTGGTTTGCTTGACGACTTCGATGAAGGGCTGCGATCGGCGCGCGAAGTCGTCGTAGAACGTTCCCGACGCTGACGCCAGGATGCGCTCGACGTCGGCATCGGCGTGCTGCCAGTCGATTGTGGTGAGGTTGAGCGCTCCTTGTCGGGCGACCTCGACGAATTGGGCCGTCTGCGCGGCCGCCCGCCGCGATTCGGTTGCCTGGTACCCCAGCCACCCGACCAGACAGGACAGCGCGATCACGATTGCCAGGCCCGCCGCAATGAGCTGTTTACGTACCGTCCAGCTGCTCCGAAATGACGGCCGGTCTTCAGAGGCGGAGGCGGTCGTGTTCCTCGCTTCATCGCTTGGCTCGACATCGGGGGCGTCATCGTCGGCTGCCGGGATGCTCTCGGCGGCGTCGCCGGCGCGCGGCTGATCTGCCGGAAGGTCATGTGGCCCGGTTGGCGCGGCCAGCGTGTTCCCCGGCGCGTTTCGAATGACGGCCATCAGTGGTCAGTGTCCTTTCGGCGGTACGAGGAGGTCTTGCCATGTGCCGGGTGATTTGGCTGTTCCGGCGAGATTCGCTTGCGTGTACTGGCGTCCGTCTGGGCCGGTGTAAGTGCCGGTGGCCGGGTCGTACTGAGCAACGGCTATCGGCGCCGGTGGCGGTTCCGCCGGCCCCGCCGGTATCGGTGGGATGCCGGGGAGCGTCGGCGGTACCGGCTGCCCCGATAACGTGGCGTTCGGATCGCCCTTCCAATTGAATCCGTCGTTCAGCGGGACGTACTGCTCGTCGCTCTCGCACATCTCGACGGTCGGTGCTCGCTTGCCCGGACGGGTCTCACATGGAAGGTTCCGCACGCCGCGCACATTGAACATCGAGTCCTGCGGGATTCGGCAGTAACGGTCGCCTGCGGGCCGCTCCGGGTAGTCAACCTCGCTCATCGACCGCATCTGTTGGGCCGGAAGGTATCCCGTCGTACACGGCGGCGGCAGATTCACATTGAGATTGAAGGACAGGTATGTACCGCGGTAGGCGGGCGGTGCGTCGCGGTTGGCCAAACCGGACCCTTGCAGCATTTCCATCGCCGGGGTGACGAGCACAAGTAGCTGCTCGAGGTTGTTTCGGTACACGACCGCGACGTTGGTGAGGCTGGTCAAGTTGGCCAGCACGATTGGCAGGCTGGGTTGGAGTCGATCGAGAAGCTGGCGGGCGGCATCGGCGGCCGCCGGCCCATTGTCGAGGAGGCCTCGGACGGCGTTGTCGTTACGTGCGAGGGATCCGGTGACCGTGGCTAGGTGGGAGGCCCAGGCCTGGATCGAGTCGGCCGTGTCGGTCTGTGTGTCGAGGAGCGGCTTCGATTGGTCGACCACCGTCGTCAAAGCGTCGAGATTCGTACGTGCATCTATCGCCAGATCCGAAGTCCCCTTGACGATTCGGGAGAGTTCGGGACCGAGCCCGCCGACCGCGGTGTACGCCTCGTCGATCGCGGTTTTGAGTTCGCCGTGTGGGATCGCTTGCAGGCCTGCGTTGGTGGTGTCGAGCAGTGAGTTGATGTCGGCGGGCACGGTAGTGCGATCGACGGGGATCACATCACCGTTCTTCAGCATCGGGCCTGCCCCGCTTTGAGGCACTAATTCGATGAACTGCTCACCGATCGCATTCGTGCTATGCACCTGAGCTTGCAGGTCGGCCGGAATTTTGACGTCCGAGTCCAAGGAGAGTACGGCGTCCACTCCGGTCGGACTGAGGCGAACTGTTGCGATTCTGCCCACCTCGGTTCCGCGGTATGTGACATTGCCGCTGGCGTACAGCCCCGCCGCGGCAGGCAGGTTTACCGTCACCTCGTATCGTCCGGCGCCGAACAGCAGTGCGGGAAGCCCGATGAACTTGAAAGCCATTACGCCGCCGGCGATGAGTGTGATCGCCACGAAGAAGGCGAGTTGGCGTTGGACCCGTTTGGTCAGATGCATGTCTAGGGTCCTTGATCGGTCCGGTAGGGCGCAAGCAGCGGGTTGCTCGACGTGTACGGGCTGGGGAGCTGTCCGATGGTTCGACCCCAGCGCAATTCGGCCTCGGATAGTTTTCCTTCGAAGCGGGTGCCGGTGAGCAGGCTCATGTCGATACGACTCAACGTCAAGTCCGCGATGACAGTGATGTTGGCGTAGTCACCGCGGAAGTAGTTCGACAGTGTGTCCTTGACCAGCGGGAAGGTTGTCAAGACACTCAACGAGTGAGTCAAGGCCGGACCAGCATTGGCCAAAGACTGCAGTACCGGTCCTAGATCCCGCAGTTCCTGGACGAGATTCCCTTTTGTTTGGTCTACCGAATCCGCTGCCAGGGCACTGAATTTCCCGAGTTGGTCGACGGCCTCGATCAGATGGTCGCGCTGTTCGTTGACCACTTTCAGCGCGGCGGGGATGGTGTCGAGGGCTTTGTCGACGATCGGCTTTTGAGCTGCGAACTTGCCTGTCAGGCGGTTGAGGCTGTCGGTGGCCGCGATGATGTCGTCGGTTTGTTCGTTGACTCTGCTGGTGAACACGTCGAGCTGCGTCAGCAGGCTGCGCACATCGCTTTCGCGGCCCCCGAAGGCGGTGGTCAATGCCCGGGTGATGTCCTCGACGCGCCCGAGTCCACCACCGTTGAGCAGTAGCGACGCCGATGCCAGGGTTTGCTCGGTGGACGGGTAGGCACCGCCGGCGGACAGTGGAATCAACGAGCCGTTGTGTAGCCTGCCGTGTGGCGCCGCGTCCTTGGGCGGTGACAGTTCTATGTGCAGCGAGCCCAGCAAACTGGTCTGCCCGATCGAGATCGTCGAATTTTCGGGAAGCTCAACGTCGCCGTTGAGTTTGATCGTCAGCAGTGCGTGCCAGTCTTGACGCTCGATCTTCGTGACGGTACCGACGTTGACGTCGCCGACGCGGACGCGCGAGTTCTGTTGAATGTTGTTGACGTCGGGCATTTGAGCCTGGATGGTGAATGAACCTCTTTCGTCGCCTTGTGTGCCCGGCAACGGCAGCGAGTTCATCCCCCGCCACCCGCAGCCTGATGTCAGCACAAAGATCAGCCCGACCGTGGCCACGGTTCGGCGTGCTGTACGCCAGCAACGTACGTTCACGATCCACCTCCGGGCGGCAGCATGAGCCCGGGCAACCCGGTGGCTGGGTCAGCGCTCTGGGTGGTCGGCGGGTCGCCCGGCGCGGGTTCGGCTTCTGCCGGTAGTACAGGTCCTGCGCCCATGGGTGTTTGCGACGAGCCGTCAGCGGGTGCCGCTGTCGGTGCAGGGGTCTGCGGCGGTATGAAGTCCGGGCGCAAACGATCCTCGCTGTAGGTGATTTCGTTGGGCCGTGCGCTGGCTCCGACGAAGGGGTTGAGTCCGAACGGGAGAAAGTTGTACTGCCGGTTCTTGATGATGGGCGCAAGGTATTGCACGCACAGCTTCGACGACTGTTCGGCGCCTTGGCGCGACGCCGCCTCAATGGCGCCGCATAGAAACGTGATTGGGTTGCTGAAGTTGTTCATGGCCAACGCCCCGCTGAGGGTGCCTTGGGCCGGTTGATAGACGTTGACGGCATTTGAGAGCACCGTGGGGCCGGCGTGCAGCAGCTGTTTGAGGTCGCCGAGCTTCTCGTTGAGTGCCGTCGATACTGACGCGAGTTTGTCGGTGGTGGTTCCGAGCGCGTCGCGATTCTCGTTTACGAATGCGCTGACATCGGCTACGACGTCGTTGAGGTCGTTGACGGCATTGCCGACCTCGTCTGGATCGTCGGCGAGCAGGCCGCTGACTGAGGCGAGATTCTGGTTCAGCTGTCGGATCAGATCAGTGCTGTCCTGCAGGGCGGTGACGAGCGTCGCGAGGTTCTTGACACTGGTGAAGGTGTCGGCACTGTGGTCGCCGAGCGCCGAAACCGTTTGGGACAGTTTGATGATCGCGTCGTGGATGGCCGGACCTTGGCCGCGCAGGTTGTTGGCAGTTGTGCTGACGAACTCGCCGAGAGTACTCACGCCGCCGGGCTCTGTGGGTTTGAGCGTGTCCGAGAGGCGTTGCAGCTGGCCGCGGAAATCGTCCCATTCCATCGGGACAGCGGTTCGGTTCTCGTCGATGACCGCGTTGTCCTTCAGCGCGGGACCGCTGCGGTATGGGGGCGTCAGTTGGATGGCCCTGGCCGTCACCAGCGTGGGCGACAGGATCACCGCCTTGACGTCGGCTGGGACTTTGATGGAGTCGTCGATCCAGAACGAGATTTTGACGCGGTCGGGTTCGGGCTGAATCTTGTCGATGGTGCCGACGTTGACGCCCCTGATGCGTACATCGTCGCCCACGAAAACTCCGTTGCTGTTGGCGAAGTAGGCGACAATGTGGGTGCGGCCGATGTGGTGGACTGTGCCGATCAATAGGTAGCTCGCCGCGGCCAGTATCACCACCAGGATCGCCGCGAGGCCGATACGGGCATATCGCTGTGGTCTCATCGATTTCCATCCGTGCTGTGGGGTACCGGCTCGCCGGGAGCGGGAACGAACACCGGGCTGGGCGTCGGCAGGGCTGTCTCAGGCGGCCCCGGGGGCAGCTCGGCAGGAGGTCCAGGCGGTGGACCGCCCGGCGCCGGTGCCGGTTGCGGCTCGCGGTACGGGTAGCAGCCCGGTCCTGGCAGGGGAATGCCGGGTGGGCCGCATTGCTGGTCGGCCGGATTTCCGGTGATGGCATCGGGCAGCGTCATTCGCGGATCGCCACCTTGACCGGTACGAGGGAATGGCACCGGCAATGGCGGGGTACCGGGTTGTCCCACCTGCGGGTCGGTGCGCTGTGAAGGCGACAAGGTGTTGGGGTCCAGACCGAGGTCGGAGAAGGCCGCGTCGATGAACGGCTGCAGAAACTGGCCGGGCAGCAGATTGGCGAGATAGGCCTTGAAGAAGGGGCCCGAGGACACCGCTTCGCCCAGCCCCATCACGTAATTGCGGAATCCGGTGATGGATTGCTTGAGTTGGTCGCGTCGGTTGTCGACGATCGTGAGGACCTCGTTCAATTTGTCGAGCGCCGGTTTCAACGTCGTGCGGTTGTCACCGATGAATCCGCGGATCTGTTGCGCGAGTGCGGAAACGTTTCCCGATATCTCATCGAGGGCTGCGCTCTGGCTGCGGAGTTGGGTTAGCAGAGCGTTGGTGTCGTGAATCAATCGGACGATGGTGTCGGTGCGGTCGGCCAGCACGGTGGTGGCTGTGCGGGCGTTCTCGAGCAGACCGCGGAGTTGGTCGTCGCGTTGATTGATCGTCTGGGAGAAGCGCGCTATCCCGTCCACGGCGAGTTTGAGCTGTGGGGGCGTATCGCGCAGGGTGTCGCTCAGCGTGGATAAGGAGGCTGACAGGCCCTTGGTGTCCAGGCCGCTGATCGTGGTGGTGAGATCACCGACGGCATCGGGCAGTTGGTAAGGCGATACGGTGCGCGTGAGCGGAATGGGTCCGTGTAGTTGCCCTGCGCCGCGTGGGGTCACGTCGACGACCTTGTTGCCGAGCAGGCTGATGGTCTTGATGGCGGCCTCGCTGTTCTCCCCGAGGCGGATATCTCCCGATATTCTGAACGTGACCAGGACACCCTCGGGCCGCAGTTGGATGTCGGTGACTTGTCCGGATTTGAAGCCCGACACCTGCACCGGCGCCCCCGACGTGAGGCCGCCGAGCTCGGCGAAATACGCCGAATACGTTGTGCCGGAATTGATCAGCGGCAGCTTGTTGAAATTCAGGGCACCGGCACTGAGCAATCCGATCACTGCGATACCGACGACACCGATCATCACGAGTTTGCGGTCACTGAGCAGCTTCATCGTGGAGTGCACCTCCCCGAGTCCTGGCCGGCCACCTTGATGTACACCGGTTGTCCGCCCTTTCCGTTCACCTTCAAAAGGAGGTCGCAGAGGTAAAAACTGAAGAAGTCGCCGTAGAGGGCTTGACGATTGAGCATCCGGTAGGCGTCGGGAAGCGTGTTGAGCAAGTTGTCGAAGTAGTCTTTCTCGCCGAGTATCGCCGAGGAAGTGCGGTCGGCTTCGTTGATCGTGGTCTGCAGCGGCGGCCGGGCCTGGGTGAGCAGATCGGCGATGGAGCCGGCCGCTGCATTGGCGTAGGCCACGCCGTTGCTCAGGTCCTGTTTGCGGGCTTCCAGGCCGTGCACCAGGTCCGACAACGAATCGATTGCCGTGCCGAATTGGTCAGCGCGGTCACCGAATGACCCGAGCACTGTGTTGAGGTTGACGATCACCTGGCCGATGAGTTCGTCTCGGTCCGCCAGTGTGTTGGTAAGTGCGGCAGTCTGAGTGAGGACCGACCCGATGGTTGCGCCTTGGCCTTGGAAAGCCGCGACCAGTTGACTTGTCAAGGCATTGACCTGATCGGGTTGCAGCGCCCGGAACAGTGGCCGGAATCCGCCGATGAGCGCGTCGAGATCGAGTGCAGGAGCCGTTCTTTCGACCGGAATGGTGCCACCGACCGGAAGTTTCTTTACGCCTCCGGTGCCTTCTTCGATCGCCATGTAGCGACCCCCGATGAGGTTGTCGTAACGGATGACCGCCCTGGTGCCCTCGGTGAGGACGACCGAGTCGTCGGTTCCGAACGTGACGGAGTCTGAACCATCCCCTCGCACAACGATTTTCTTTACCTTGCCGACCTCGACGCCGGCGATGCGAACGAAGTCGCCATTACCCAGCCCGCTGACCGAGGTGAAGACCGCGTTGTAGAAACGTTCGTCTTGAAAGCGGAGCTGTGCAAATACTGCAACGAGCACGAAGGCTCCGAACAGACTCACCGCTAAAAAGGCCCCGATTCTCAGCAGCAGCCCGGATAGCTTGTGGTGCAACGTAGTACTCCTTCGGACTGATTAGGGCGAGCTCGAGCGCAGTGTGAGCGAAGGTCATGGAGTGGGAGGCGGCGCCGGCGGGACGCCGGGGTATAGCGGGCTGCCGTCCGGTCCGTACTGAGGTGCGCCGTAGGGCGGTGCACCGGGGTAGGGAACGGGTCCGGGCGCGGGCGGGCCTGGGTAGCGAATTCTCGGTGGTTCGGGAATGGCCTTCGTGACCGGGAAGTAGTTGGCGATGCCCGGGAAACCGATTCCTGGATTCGGTCGTAGGTCCAACCCGGTGCCGAAGCCCGTGTCAGTGACCAGCGCTCGCACGGGCCAGTTGTCGGCCACGTCAGGTAGTGAGCCGCAACTCGGCTTGCCGCCGGCACCGCCCTTGGCGTTGTTGACCGGCAGGTTGTCGGGGTACCGGTAGGGGTCATCACCCAACAGCAAGCCTGCGTCCATGATGAACGACTTACCGTTGCCACCCAACGCGTATCCGTCGTCGACGACCTTCTTCGCGCCGACGAGGGTGCACGTGAGCGCCGGGTTGTATTTCATCAGCAGGCTCGTCGTGGACTGCAACGCATTGATCGTCGCCACAAGGTTGTCCTTCGTCGGCCCCAGAAGCGTCACACCGCTACGAGAAAACCCGGCAACATTGAGCAACAACGAATCCAGTTGCGGCGCTTTGTCGGTGACCGTCTTGCCGGAGGTAGCCGCCGCGTCAAGGGTTTTCAGAATGTCATCAGCGGCCGCGCTGTAGACATCGCTCACCTCCTTGAGCGCCCGCCAGTCATCGCGGATCGTGTCGGAGCGCGAGTTGAGCGCCAGCAGCACCTCATTGGCGTCGGAGATAGCCTCCCCCATCCGCTCTCCGCGCCCGTTTACTCCGTCGGCGATCGCCGACAGCACGGCGTTCAGCTTCGACACGTCGATTTGCTTCAGAAGTTCGACAAGGTTCTCAAACACCGTGTTCGCCTCGACGGTGACGTTCTCGGACCTCAGTACCGCCCCGTTGGCCAACCGTTGGGTGGAGGGATTCTTGGGATAGATGAGTTCGACGAACTTAGCGCCGAAGAGCGACGTGGCGCTGATCCGGGCCTCGACATTGGCTGGAATGTATTTGATTTGGTCAGGGTCGATCTCAAGTCGAAGACTGATCTGGTCAAGACCGCCGTTGACGGTGACGACGTGGCCGACCTGCACGCCGCGCATCTTGACCTTCGAATACGGCTCCATCACCAAACCGCTGCGATTGGACGTCAGGGTCACCGGCACACCGCGGGTAAAGCTTCCGTTGAACGCACCAATGGCAACCGCCATGACACCGATCAACGCCACAACCACCAACAGCGCTAACCAGCCCGACGAGATTCTCGGCTTCGAATTGGATGCGGACATCTCGCTCATCCCGCGTAATTGAAGTTGCCGGTTTGACCGAAGATCGCCAGTGTCACGAACAGGATCACGATGGTCGCCGCCACGAGTGACGCGCGGGTGGCACGTCCCACCGCTTCGCCGACCCCGGCCGGTCCGCCGGATGCGTTGTATCCGTAGTAGGTGTGGACGAGCATGATGACCACGACCTCGACGGCGGTCACGATGAAGGAGCGGATCAGATCGGCGGGGATCAGGAACGTGTTGAAGTAGTGCTGATACACGCCTCCGGACTGGCCGTAGAACGCGGTGGTGATGACTTGTCCCGAGAGGTAGCCCATGATGAGAGCCACGCAGTACAAGGGAACTACGACGATCAAGCCGGCGGCGACGCGCGTGGAGACCAAATAGGCCACCGACCGGATGCCCATCACTTCCAGAGCGTCGATCTCCTCATTGATCCGCATTGCGCCCAACTGGGCGGTCGCGCCCGCCCCAATAGTGGCTGCGAAAGCGACCGCCGCTGTCACGGGCGCTACCAAGCGGGTGTTCACGAACGCAGAGACGAATCCGGCCAACGCCTCGGTCCCGACTTGAGATAGCTGGTTGTAACCCTGGCTAGCCAACGACCCACCGGTCGATATGGTCAGGAAGGCAACCACAGCGACCGTGCCACCAATGACGGCCAGAGATCCGGTACCCAGACTGATCGCCGCGACCTGGCGCAGCAACTCCCCTTTGTAGTGAATAGCTACGTCTCGGAGACCTCGTAGGGCAGTGCCGTAGAACCGGGTTTGATCACCGATCTGCCGCCACGCCGCCACGGTTGTGCGCGCTGCGCGCACCACGCGCGGAAACCGCTGGCCCGCAAGAACGTTCACGCTCATTTGGCGACCTCGAATCCGACCGCCGTGATCACGACGTTGATGATGAAGAGCACGATGAAGGAGAACACGACAGTTTCGTTCACTGCGTTACCGACGCCAGCTGGGCCACCGTCGACATTGATCCCCTGAAAACAAGCAACGAGCCCGGCGACCAGGCCAAAGACGGTGGCCTTGACCATCGAGACGACCACGTCCGTCAGCCCCGTGATGAACGTCAATCCAGTCACGAAGGCGCCCGGGGTCACGTGTTGGAAAAAGACAGCGAAGAAGAATCCGCCGATGAGGCCGGCCACCGTGACGAGCGATGACAGCAGCAGAGCCACGACCGTCGCGGCCAGTACGCGGGGAACGACAAGCGCTTGGATCGGATCGATTCCCATGACTCGCAACGCATCCAGTTCCTCACGGATCGTGCGCGCTCCGAGATCGGCGCACATCGCCGTCGCTCCGGCGCCGGCCACCACAAGGACGGTGACTATTGGTCCGATCTGATTCACTGCGCCGAGCGCGGCACCCGTACCCGAGAAGTCAGCCGCACCGAACTCGATAAGCAGAACGTTGAAAGTGAAGACATTCAAGACAACGAATGGAATCGACACCATGAGCGCGGGGAACATGGACACCCGCGCTACGAACCAGAGCTGCTGCAGCAGCTCGATCACGGCGAGCCGAGTCGTGAAAAGAGTGACCAAGGTTTCCAACGCGAACGCGATGAACTGCCCGACCGTACGGAGCGGCTTCAGTACGACGGCGTTCGACCACATCTGTTGGCCGCGCCCGGACTCCTCAATCCGTGAGATCACGAAACCGCACCAATTGCCGATGTCGGCCATTGATACTGCGCCCCACCGATGGCAGCCGGCGATGTCACGAGATTGAAAACCGGTGCGATCGCGCCGACACCAACTGTGCCAGCGGGAGATCTCAACTGGCTGCACACGCTACGTCGCATGGCGTTTCACCCCTCGTGGTCTCGGTATGTCCTGCGCAGTTTTCTGCGTCGTCAGTCACATTTGCGGCGGAGTTTCCGCGCGAGGAACCGTGGATCCAAATCGGATCAGCGCGTCCACAGCAAGTACGACCGCCTGAGCCGGCGACGCCGCAATCAGGCCAGCGATGTAGCGATTTCGCTTCCCGACGGGTAGGCGTCCCACCTTGCGGGCAACGAACGCCACCGAGACCCTGTCTCTGTTCACCGCACGAGTGTCGCCGCCAAACGGCAGGCCCCCTAGTGCGGTGTTTCTGTCAGCGAAACGGGTGCGGTAGACGCCTTCATCGCGCCCTCCAATGTGTACCCGCAGGCATAGCGGCAACGATTTGACCGCCAGTCAACTTTGTCTTGACTCGCGGTCAAATTCTGTGTCATGGTCCTCAGAACAGGCCACCCCTGGCGTGGCGAACCTGCGGACAAGGAGGTCGCAGCGACGATGTCTTCTGCCACCCGACAACCACCGAATCGACCTGACCTAGGCCGCCCACTTGAGGGTCTGCGCGTAGTGGACTTCGGCCAATGGCTTGCCGCACCGCTGGTGGCGGCGTGGTTCGCCGACGCAGGCGCCGACGTCATCCGGGTCGACCCGCCCACTGGACCACGGTGGGTTCATCCCGCTAACGCGATGTTGCAACGTGGCAAGCGCAGCATTGTCCTAGACCTGAAATCAAGTGCGGATCGGACCACCGCACAGCAGCTCGTCGCGCGCGCTGACATCGTGCTTGAAAGCTTTCGCCCTGGCGTCATGGATCGACTCGGCCTGGGCCCGGAAGCGATGATCTCCGCGCACTCGAGATTGATCTACTGCTCCATGCCCGGCTTTTCTGCCGATGATCCCCGCGCGGGGCTTCCAGGCTGGGAAGGCGTGGTGGAGGCGGCGGCGGGTCTCTACCTGTTCCCGGGCTGCATCCCAATGAACTACGTCGGCGACCGAAGCGGCGAGCCGATTTTCGACGCCCTGCCGTTGGCGTCGTCCTACGGGGCATTCGTCGCCGCGCATTCCATCGTGGCGGCGCTGATCGTGCGAGAGCGGACCGGTCGTGGACAGCGCGTCGAGGTGCCGCTTTTCGACGCGACGTTCGAACTCATCGGGGCCAACGTGATGAAGACCGAGCGGCCCAGGCCTGCGCCGACAGCTCCGAAGGTCGGGCTCCAACATCCCCAGTTGGGTCACTATCGCTGCGCAGACAGCAAATGGCTTGAGCTGTGCCTATTCCAGGACAAGCATCTTCGCTGGTTCGCTGACGCGTTCTTGCCGCAGGAGTACATCGATGACGGCATGGGTGACGCCGATCGCATGCTCACCGATCCCGACCTGCAGGTCAGAGCGAGGGAACGCTATGCCCGCCTTTTGGCCAGCCGCCCCGCGCGGGAGTGGGAGATCGCAATCAATGAGGAGAGCGGCGCCTCGGCCGCGCTGTGTCAGTCTGTCGAGGAGTGGCTGACCATCGACACCCACGCCCGTGATTCGGGCGCGGTGATCGATTTAGACGATTACGAGTATGGGCCCACCGCGCAGGCGGGATTCCCGATCAGGATGTCGAGGACGCCGTGGCAGGTCTCGTTCCCCCGAAGGCCCCTAGATGCCGACCGGGAGGCGATCCTCGCCGAACTCAGGACCCCACAGGACGAATCCTCACCGCTGCCATCCGTCGCCGTCGACGATCCGAAGCAGGCGCTCGCCGGCTTCCACGTGTTGGACGTTGCCCAAGTGCTCGCCGGTCCGACGGTCGCACGCATCCTTGCCGAGTACGGCGCTGAAGTCGTCAAGGTCCACAGCCTCGTGGATCGCCAGCTGGCGATGCACCTGTATACCAACAGCGGCAAGAGGTCAATCATGTTGGATCTCAAGACCTCCGAGGGGATGGAGGTCTTCCGTAAGCTGAGCAACGACGTCGATGTCATCGTGCAAAACTTCACGCGCGGAGTCGCCGATCGCATGGGTATCGGCGAGGCGGCAGTTCGCGAATACAACCCCGGTGTCGTGTACGTTTCGATCAGCGCTTTCGGACACGAGGGTTATCGCGGAGGTTGGCGGGGGCGCGAACAGCTGGGGCAGGGTCCGACCGGAATCCAGCTCCGAGTGGGCGGCGACGGTGAACCCGTCATGTCGCCCTACCCCCTCAACGACTATGGGTCAGCCAATCTGGCCGCGTTCGGTGCGCTCCTGGCGCTGTATCACCGGATGCGCGGCGGTGAGGCGCAGCATGTCCAGTCCTCTTTGACCCACAGCGCAACGTTTCTGCAGATTCCGTTCATGGTCGCCTTCCCCGGCCGGGTGTGGGATGAGCCCGCGGGGCCGCAGGCGAAGGGATGGGGTCCTTGGGACCGGCTCTACGCCGGCTCCGATGATTGGTTCTACCTATGTGCGCCAAACGGTTTGGACGCCGTCCCGGACCTTGCAGGACTCGACGAAGACCAGCTCGCCAAGCTGTTCAGATCGGCTCCCGCTAGACAGTGGGTCGATCGGCTCGTCGCTGCGGGAGTGGGGGCGCATGTTCTGGTCGACCAGTCCGACCTGATGGATGATCCGCTGGCACTGGCTCGAGGCTTGGTCATCGACCGCGAACACCCCGGTGAGGGCCGGATCCGAATGGCGGGCCCATCCGCGCGCCTCAGCCGCACACCCGCGCGTGCGACTCGACCGGCGGGGCGGCCGGGATCAGAGACGACGTCTGTGCTCGAAAGCCTCGGCTTCGACAGCCAAGACCTCATCGCGCGCGACATCGCTCGTGACGGTCTGCCCGAAGGCACCGAATTCATCGGATTGTTCCGCTGACACGCCTGCACGGACACCAGGCACAATCCGCCCCTCGAACCCACCATCTCCACCCACCAACACCACCGAAAGGCTCTCCGATGACCGCAAACCCGCGCTTCGAGTTGGCTCATATGGCACATGCCGAGCTCTACACCCCCGACCTTGATGGCAGTTTGTGGTTCTTCACCCAGCTTCTCGGCATGCGCGAGACAGGCCGCGATCGCGGCTCGGTCTATCTGCGGTGCTACGAAGATCCCTACCACCACAGCCTCAAGCTCACCGAACGCGACCAGCCCGGTCTTGGCGTCGTCGGATGGCGTGCCACCTCATCTGAGGCCCTTGAACGGCGCGCGGCTGCCCTCGACGCTGCTGGACTCGGTCACGGCTGGACGAAAGGCGACCTCGGAGTGGGTCGCACATTCGCGTTCCAGAGCCCCGACGGGCACCCTATGGAGCTGGTGTGGGACATCGAGAAGTACACCGCCCCAGACGATCTGCGCAGCCGCATACTTACCCGTAAATCCAAGCGCCCACTGCAGGGATTGCCGCCTCGACGTCTCGATCACATCAATCTGATGGCCTCCGACGTGACGGCCCAGAAGGAACTGTTCGAGCAGACGCTGGGGTTCGAAACGCGCGAACGCGTCATCGACGGAGCCAGCGGCGGCACCGAAATCGGCGCCTGGATGAGTGTCAACGTGCTCGGCCACGAAATGGCGATCATGCGTGATCAGACCGGAGCCAAGGGCAGGCTGCACCACCTCGCATTCTGGTACGGCGTCCCGCAACACAACACCGATGCCGCCGAGCTCTGCCGCGAGTACGGCATCCAGATCGAGGCCGGACCCGACGTACATGGCATCACCCAAGGTGCCTTCCTTTATGTGTTCGAACCCGGCGGGAATCGCATCGAGCTCTTCGGCAATTCCGGCATTCTGCAATTTGAGCCCGACTACGAGACGGTCACGTGGGACCTTGCCGACTTCGACACCGGCCTAGCCATTGGCGGCGCCGCCCTACCGGCAGAGACCTACTTCGTCTACGGCACACCGGCACTCGACAACCAGGCCAAGCTGCTCGACGGCTGGAAAGACCGTGCCCTCGTCCACACCGCACGGTAATCGGATGGCTTCGCGTTCCATCGTGTGGACAGATGCGGGGATCGTCAGCGTTGAGACCACTGAAATACCTGAACCCGGCCCCGCACAGGTGCTCATCGACGTCGCATACTCTGTGGTCAGCCCGGGAACCGAAAGGGAATGGCTGGGCAGCGACCAGTCCCACGTTGTGCTGGGAACAACGTTCCCGTTCGTGCCCGGTTACAGCCTGGCCGGCACGGTGAACTCGGTGGGTGCAGGCGTGACCCGGTTTCGACCCGGAGATCGAGTTGTGGGCTCTCCGCTCTTTGGTGCTCACGCATCCCACACGCTGGTCGCAGAGGACCTGACGTTCGAGATTCCCGATGGCGTCTCATTCAGGCAGGCGGTCTATTTCAACCTGGGACGCAGTGCCGCACATACCTTGTGGCTGTCGGGCGTTCGTCTGGGAGAGTCGATCACCATCGTCGGCCAGGGGCCGATCGGGACGTTGGCGACGCAGATCGCCGCAAGCTATGGCGCCCATCCCATCATTGCAGTTGAACTCGACGAGAACCGTCGAAGTAGAGCGCTTTCCGCCGGCGCCACGTGTGCAGTGGCCCCGGCAAGCCCCGAGTTCGCCGAGATGATGGGCTCTATTGGCGGATCGCAATACGCAGTGGATCTCTCGGGCTCGCCCAACGGCCTTGCAACCGCCATCCACGCGACTGCGCCACTGGGCACCGTCGTCCTATCCACGGGCATGAACGTCGACCTGACCATCCCCTACGGTGAGGTCTTCCTCAAGGGTCTGACCCTGGTAGGCGCCTTCGTCAACGCTCGCACGGAGCGCTCCGCTGCCGACATCGCCACCTTCCTCGATCTGGTGCACCGTGGATCAGTCCACGTGCCAGATGGATCAGACGAGACCTTCGCGCCGGAGCAGGCCGCTGAGGTGTATAGACGCGTCCTCGTCGGCGACCGCACTTTGACTGCTCCCGTTTTCGACTGGACGTGCAGCACCAGTTGAGAATACGCACGGTGTTACTGCGCTGGACCGCCCGAGTAGCCGATGATGTGTTGAACATCATTGCACCGCTGCATATTCGGTGCGATCCGTGCGGCAGGATTCATCGGCCCGGCGGCGAGCAGGGGTGCCTTCGGGACTGCGGCGATGCCTCTCGTTCCGCTGAGGGAAACGCGTGCCCTGACTTCGCCAGAATCCTGCGCGACGATAACCGCGACCTCAACTAGGAGAATCGATTGTGGACCCGACGGATGCGCGCGCAAAGGCTCAAGCGCTCTACGACGCTCGCCAGACCCGAACAGCGATAGCGCCGTTCACCGACGCCGAACCGGACCTCCGCATGAGCGACGGATACGCCGTACAAAAGGAACTCGTCGATCTCCTTATCGCAGAAGGGGATTCCATCGTCGGCTATAAAGTTGGCCTGACGTCGGAGCCAATGCAGCGCATGATCGGCGTCAGCTCGCCCGACTACGGCCCGGTCATGGCGTCCACGCTGTACCGCGACGGCGACACAGTGTCGCTCAGCCGGCTCATCGCCCCCAGGGTCGAAGGTGAGATCGTGTTTGTCCTAGGCGAGCGGCTGGCCGGGCCCGGCGTCACCCTCACTCAGGCCAGGGCCGCGATCGCCGGCGCGCTGGCAGGCATCGAGATCGTCGACTCGCGGATCGCCGATTGGCGAGTCCAGCTCGCCGACACCGTAGCCGACCTGGCCTCGAACGGGGCGGCCGCGGTGTCGAGCAGGATCGTCGCGTTGCGCGACACCGAGGCCAGACTGATCGGCATGTCGCTCACCCGCAATGGTGAGTTGATCGATACCGGGGCGGGCGCCGCGGCGCCCGGCGATCCCGTGGCAGTGGTTGCATGGCTCGCAAACGTGCTGGGGGCGAACGGAATCGCCCTCGAGGCCGGACACCTGGTGATGACCGGCGCACTTCACGCGGCGGTCCCGATGGCCCCCGGCGACGTTTTCCGGGCCGAGTTCGACCGGCTGGGGCCGGTCACCTTGGCGGTGTCGGAATGACCACACAGACCAACGTCCGTGAGTTGGCAGCTCGGCTGACCAAGGCGGCCGCAGACCGCACGTCGATTACACGCCTCACCGACGACTATCCTGAACTGGACCTGGCAACCGCCTACCTGGTTCAGGACGAATTGCGTTGCGGGGCAGGGCCGATCGTCGGCTGGAAGCTCGGCGTGACCTCGCGGGCCAAACAGGCTCAGGTAGGTGTGGACTCCCCTGTCTACGGGTTCCTCGCGGCTACGGCGATGCTTGATGTGGGTGAGCCGCTGGACACCTCCCGACACATCCAGCCGCGTTGTGAGCCCGAGATCGTCTTCGTTCTGGGTCGCGACCTGGCAGGTGAGCACGTCAGCGCCGTCGACGTGCTCGCAGCGAGTGCTGGGGTGGCTGTCGGCATCGAAGTGCTCGATTCCCGGTACGCAGGCTACGACTTCACAATGGCCGACGTCGTCGCCGACAACACTTCGGCAGCCAGATTCGTCGTAGGTGCGCCAGTCCCTCCGACTGGAATCGACATGCGACTGGTCGGGGTCGTTCTGGAAAAAAACGGCAAGGTCGCCGCGACCGCCTCGGGCGCGGCGTCGCTCGGGCACCCCGCTGCCGCCACCGCGTGGTTGGTCCGGCAGCTCGCTGCAGCGGGCGGCGGCTTGCGCGCCGGCGACGTCGTGCTCTCTGGCGGGCTCACCGCGGCTGTTCCAGTGGCGCCGGGCGACGTGGTGGTGGCGTCGGTGGACCGCTTGGGCTCAGTCGAACTGGGTTGCCGATAGCCATCGCAACGGCCGCGTACATCAGGTTGGAAATCATGGAGAGGACGACGACATGCCGCTCATTCAAGTGACCCTGGCCAAGGGCCGCACACCCGAACAGCTCGACGCGCTGGGCGAGGCCCTCACCGCCGCCGCCGAGCAGGCGATCGGCGCCCGCCGCGAGTCGATCAGGGTCGTACTCACCGAGTGTGAACCCGAGCACTGGTTCGCCGGCGGAGAATCGCTCGCTGCGCTACGCGCCTCCGGGCAGCGCTGAAACGGCGCCGCGGCGCTCAATCAATCTGGCGCACGTCGCGTTTCGCAATGCGCCGCCCGCAGTGCCTTTTTGTCGATCTTTCCGACCGATGTTTTCGGCAGCTCATCGGTCAGATGAATCACCTTGGGCGCGTGGTGTGGCCCCTTACGTCGCCGAACAAGGGCGATCAGGTCGTCGACGTCGACACCGCTGACGCGTGGCACGACGTAGGCCGTGACCTGCTCTCCCCACTTCGGGTGCGGCACACCGATTACCGCCGCCGATACAACCGCCGGGTGGCTGGTCAGGACATCCTCGACTTCCTTCGGGTAGACATTGAACCCGCCCGAGATGACGAGATCTTTGAGTCGATCCACGACGTAGTAGAAGCCTTCGGCGTCGCGGTAGCCGATGTCCCCCGTGTGCAACCAACCGCCGGCCAACGCCTGTTCGGTGAGCGCAGGTTGCTTCCAGTAACCGGACATGACCGCCGCTGAGCGCGTGCAGATCTCGCCGATTTCTCCATCGGGCACCGGTTCTCCGGCGTCGTCCAGCACGGCGCAGACGAAGCCGACCGCAGGGCGTCCGCAGGAGCCCTTCAGCCGCTCTAGCGCGGCACCGTCCTGCTCGTGCTGGCGCAATGTCATCATCACCCCGCCGCTTTCAGTCTGCGCATAGCCCTGAAGTAGCACCGGACCCAACCGCTCCCGCGCCTCAACCACGCGGGCGGGTGCCATTGGCGCCGCGCCGTAGGCCAGCGTCTCCAGGCTCGACAGGTCGTAGGTCGCCGTTTCCAGGTGGCGGAGCAGTTCGTAGACCATCGTCGGGACGGCGAGCGTGTAATTCACGCGGTGCTCGTCGATCGCCGAGGCGTACGCCGCGGGTGAGAACGACTCCTGCAGGATCACGGTGCCGCCCCGCACGAGAGTCGGCAGCAGCGGCAACACTGCCGCATGGGTGATCGGTGAGGCCGCCAGATAGCGCGGATAGTGGGGCATCCCGGCGGAGGCCAGCCATGACTGCACCTGCTGGACCATTGCCCGCTGCGACAGCATGACGCCCTTCGGCACGCCGGTCGTGCCGCCGGTGTATTGCAGCCATGCGATGTCCTCGGCTTCGACACCGTGTCCAGTCAGGGGCGCGGGTTCAAGCCGTTCGATCAGGCTGGTGAGATCTCGGCCGACAGACGCAGGCCCGAGGGTGAACAGGTGCTCCGCGGCGCTGCAGCGGCTGATGAGCTCTGCGCCAGTCTCGGCGTGGGACGGACTCACCACCAGGACCGTCGCCTCGGAATCCTCGATGACGTGCACGTGATCGTCGCGCGAACCTAGGGCGTGCAACCCGGTGAACCGGGCTCCCATCAGATAGCACGCCGCCTGCAGGAGCCAAATCTCGGGTGAGTTAGGACCGAGTGCTACGACCCCGCCTCCCCTGCCGACACCGTGGTCGGCCAGCGCTCGGATCAGTCGCCCGGTCACGGCCGCGGCATGCGAGTAGGTCATCTGTCGCTCGCCGGCCACGAAGGCGACCCGGTCGCCGTGGCGTTGAAGCGCCTCCGCGATCACGTCGGCGTAGGTGCAGTCCTGCCGAGCATGACCATTCACCGATGCGCCTCCTCATGTCGTGTTCGGTTCCGGACGCCGCGCCCCATCTGACGTCCCAAGACAATGAAAGCCCCAAGTTTGACCACGAGTCAAGAAATTTCTTGACTCGTGGTCTAATTCTGGGCAATGCTCGATCGGACGAGGTCGCCAAGGCGGCGAAATCCGGGACGAGGAGGTCCTCTTGAAGTTCGGAGTCATCTACGACTTGCGGAATCCGCCGCGCGAGGATTGGTATCAACCGTGGCCGGAGTTCTACGGCGCGGCCTTCGAACACATGCAAGAGGTCGAAGGGCTCGGCTATCACTCCATCAGCCTGGCCGAACACCACGGGGATCCGGACGGCTTCAACCCCGGCCTGCCGGTGACGCTGACCGCCGCGGTCCACCACACGAACAGCATCCGAATCGGGACCAACATCATCCAGATGCCCTTCTACCACCCGGTGATGCTGGCCGAGCAACTCGCGGTGATCGACATCTTGTCGGGCGGACGGCTGGACGTCGGCCTCGGTCAGGGCGGTCAGACGTTCGACATGGAATTCGCCATGTTCGGTGTGAACCCCCGGTTACGACCCAGCCTCCTTGAGGAGGGTATCGACATCATGCAGCGGTGCTGGCGCGATCCGGAGCCGTTCGATTTCCACGGTAAGCGGTGGGATCTCGAGGGCGTCTGGCTGAACCCTAAGCCGCTGCAAACTCCGCTGCCGCTATGGGTAGTCGCGGCGTTTTCCGAGAAGGCCATGGATCGGGTGGCCAGTCGTGGACTCGACGTGGGTGCGGTTGGCGGAATGATCCTGAACCTCACCCCTGGCAGCGAGGTGTGGCAGAACTGGTTGTCGAGTTGGCGCGAGTGTTGCGTTCGCAACGGGCGCGACCCGAACTACGCGCGGATCAACACCTTCGGAACGTGCTTCGTCACCGACGATCCGGAGCGGGCGTGGGCGAAACACCGGGAGGGCCTGTTCCACAGCTTCAACTATCGGCGCCAGGGCATTCACCCCTACAGCGAGGTGTTCATGGACGCAGTCCCCCAGACGCCGGAAGAGATGCCGGGGTGGGAGCGGGTGTTTCAGACCTCGGAGCAGGCCATCGCGGAGTTGCGCGGCACCTACTCCGAGGGCGCACCCAGTGAGCTCCATCTAGTGGCGACGAAGGCCGGCATGAGTTTCGCCGAGTCCGCGGAGTACCTGCGTAACTTCGCCGAGCAGGTGATGCCAGCGGTTCAGGATCTCTAGCGTGATCAGATCCCACTGCCGGAGTCCAGGCGGGCTGCGAAAACGCCCGCCTATTCACGCACACCAGGTTGCAGCATCGAGCCTAGCCAGGGAGAACCAAACGTGGGCATCGACCAGCACGAAGTGCAGTCTTTTCTCGACGGCGGACACAGCCTGCCCTGGGCGCTCGACTCGGATCACTGTGATTGGCAAGCGGTGGTGCGGACATTCGCGCGCGAGGTCGTCGAGCCCGGTGCCGCCCAGCGCGCGGCCGAACGTACCTTCGACCCGGACCTGTGTCGTGAAGCCGGCAAGCTTGGCGTCTTCGGGCTTCTGGCGCCCTCCGAATATGGCGGCTCGAATGCTGACCTGCGGACGCTGTGCATCACCGTCGAGGAGGCAGCCGCCGTGGACGTCTCGTTCGCGGCGACGATCCACGTACAAGCGATGAGCGTCGCCCTGCTGGCCCATCTCGCCGCCGATCGGCCGGACCTTCTAGCCGAGGTTATGCCGGAAGCAGCCCGAGGTGACGCGTTCATCGCCTTTGGGTTGACCGAGTCGTCCGGTGGATCGGACACGCGCAACCTGCACACCCAGGCCTGGCGCGACGGCTCCGACTGGATCATCTCAGGATCGAAGGAGTTCATCAGCAACTCCGGAACGCCCTTCTCCCGGTACGTGATCGTCTTCGCGGTCACCGGCGAGAACCCGGACGGGCGTAACGAGATCTCCACGTTCCTGGTCCCCCTCGACGCGAAAGGCGTTACCGTCGGCAGCGACTACGACAAACTGGGGTGGCGGTCCGCCGACACCCACCCGGTCTACCTCGACGAGGTCCGAGTCCCAGAATTGGCGGCGCTGGGTCGACCAGGACAGGGACTGCGCGCCGCGTTGTCGTTCGTCACCTGGGCCCGGATAGCCATCGCGGCGGTCGGAACCGGCGTCACGCGAGGCTGTCTTCGCCACGCACTCGAACTCGTCGGACACCGCGAGGTGTTTGGTCGGCCGCTGACTGACTTCCAGAACACCGGCTTTCGGCTGGCCGACCTCGTCTCACTCGCCTCCGTGGCTCGCCTGCTGACCTACGACGCGGCGTGGAAACGTGATCGCGGCCTGCCGATCGAGCGAGAGGCCGCGACCGCCAAACTCGTCTCCTCGGAGGCGGCCAACGACGCTGCAGCGATCGCGACACAGCTGGGCGGCGCACGGGGCGTCGTGGGCGGCGGCATTGCCGCACGCGCCCATCAGGACGCGCGGATCCTCACCGTGGTCGAAGGCACCTCCGAGATACAGCGACTGTTGATCGCCCGTTCGCTCGGGCTGACATCCCGCGACGGGAGCTAATCTTTGCCGGGACAAGCCCCATGACGAGGTCAGGAGCGACTTCAAAGGGCAACGACAAGCATCGGCGGCTGATTGAAGCAGGGATTGAGCTGATGGAGGAACAGCCCTATGCGGAGATCACCGTCGCGATGGTCGCCGAGAGGGCGAGGATGGCGCGCAGCCTCGTCTTCTACTACTTCACCGATAAGGAGGCGTTGTTCCGGACCGTCGTGCGCGACTTCCTCGACCGGGTGCGCCAGCTGTTCGAGGTGAACGATCTGTCGGACGTGGCAGATCCGACGGTGTGGCTGCGCCGTGAGGTGGACATCTTCCTCGACTTCATGACAGCTCATCCGCAGGCCATGGCGACCATTGTGAGTCAGGGGTGGGAGGTAGAGCCAGACAGCGCGGGCTCCACGATGATGGACTTCACCGCGGGCCGCGTGCAGCAGGCATTCGGCTTGCCTACCCAGGACGAGCTGCTGGATGCCGCCTTGCACAGCTGGGCCTATCACTGTGTGGACCTCGCGATCCGAACGCAGAAGTCGTCTCTGCAGTCGGAGCGAGCAGTCATCGCCGCCCTCCTCGTCGACCAACTCGAGGCGGTCTTCAGCACCCTCCACGCCGCCGAGCGAGCTAGTTGACGAGTTTCTAAAAATTTTTGACTATGAGTCAAAAATGACTTGACTCACGGTCAAATTCTGTGTCATCGTCAGGGACAGGCCGCGTAGCGACGGTGAACCCTGGACGAGGAGGTCCAAGTGAAGTTTGCAGTGGTCCAGGGTCGCTATACGCTCCCCAGGTTCGGACGCTCTTCGGCGAACAGCCCGAACTCGACAGGAATCATTGGAAGATCACGGCCGCGCGGGTGCGACGTGAGCGCCGCGCAAGCACTGGCGACCGTTGCGGGCCCCGACACCGCTGCCCAGCGCCGCGTGTGTCAGAGCTTCATTACCGCTGGCGACGGCGTACGGCTGGCTTATACCGATCATGGCGACGCCACTGCGCGGTGCACCGTTACTATCCTGCACGGGCTTTGCCTGCCCCGAGGGTCGCGGACGCGCCACATCTCCTATCTGGCCCGCCGTTACAGCGGTGCGGTGCGAGTCGTCAGTTATGACCACCGCGGCGCCGGGACGCCAAGCCGTCCTTGGCCAGCGCGATGCGCCGCCCGAACGGCAGAAGCAAACCTGCGTGAAAAGCTTGGTTGGGACACGGAAAGAGGACGCCGTTCGCCGTGCGATCACGATCTGCGCGCGTGCCGATATTGGGCTGCGTCGCGTGCGGGTGTACACGGTATTGAGCTGCAGGTGTGGCTATGCAGGCTGCGACACTGACCAAGCCGCTCATCTTTGCCGGATTGGTGAGTCGGTCATCGTGCGACGAACGCCAGCAAGCAGACGAGGGCGTCGATCGGAAACTGGCTTTGAGCACTCCGGGGACAGTCGTGTAGCTGAGGGCATACGCAGCGCGACGGAGTGGGACGACGGATCAGCGGCAGTCGATCGACGGCGGGTATCAACCTGACGGCCGGATCGGCAATACACACCACTTTGAAAGGAAATGTAAACGGTGACAACGAATATAGCGCTAAAGATGAGCTCGAGCCGGCACGGTCATGAGTTTCGAGTTTTCGCGGCGTCTATTGGCGGCGGGCTTTCGTCGGCACTCGGTGCGGGCCGGCGAGGGGATCCCCCAGACGATGTACGGCTATAGCGATGTGGATCCTCATCAGCAGTGACGGTCAACGGCTGGCAAACATCCGGTCGGAGGAAGATGCTCGCCGTACCGCCCACACTCTGGGCATGACGCAGATGCGCGGCCCCTATTCCTGGGACGTGGTCGATCACGTCGGGCATCGCTTCGTTGTCGAGATCAGGCACCGACCAGATAGCAGTCAGTCATGATTGTTGGACGCAATCCGCGCCTTCCAGTGATCGGCGACACCGTTCTGTCGCGAATGAGCTATCGACGCGGCACCGGAATCATCGTTGACACTGACGCGATTAGATACAAGGTCTACTGGCGCGACGGCAGGGACACCCTGTGCTGGCACACACGCGGTGAATTAGCAGTTCCACGAATCGATTACGGGCGGCGATGGCCGTGACAATCTGCGTAGCGCGCTGCGCTCGGTAGCACGCCTTCGGAAGGTTTGGAGGGCAGCAAGATGGGATTCACGATAGGCGACGAGGTCCGCGAAGGTACTCGCGTCGGCACTGTGACTGACGTGGGAACCGTGCTCGTTCAAGTGAGGGCAAGCACTGGCACTTTGCGGATGGTATGTCCGTGGGAATTGGTCAGAGTGCCGCCTACACATGAGGGACCCGCGACCCGCCACCCCCACGCGGTGAGCTAGAGGCGAAGCGGTCCTTGATGTGAGGCACGAACAAGAAACCAACCTGGCATGGGCGCTCATCAATGTTGCCAGACCACACATGAGTATCGGTGAATGCAATTACGCCGTCGTCGCGGTCGGCGCCGGCGACGCGTTTGCGTCGATTCGCCAACTCCTCAAACTGGTTGCTGCGAGGCGCATCCCGCTTAGGCCGCATCTAGTACAGTCGTGCACGACATGGCTTGACGCGTATGTGTTTCATGAGGAATACGACCATCTTCGCGGTCTCATCGAAGGCTTCTTGATGCCGCAAACGATCCAGGCCTCTATAGCGATCAGGCGACTGTCGACGTCGTCAAGATATGGTCCCCCGGCTCGCCGGCAGGTGAGGCAGGGAGCGGCGTCCGGTTCCGTCCAATAGGCGAAGTGCTCAGTGGGTCTACATACGACGCTGGAACTGGTCCGGGGTCGATAACACCTCAGTGGCGCAATTGGAGAAGTTGGCGCACGCAATGCTGTAAGTGTGAGCGAACGACCGTGGCGGCTGAGTAGATCGAATCCTGAAAGCGCAAGGCTCACAAGGGGCATCCGACTACGAGCGGTTTCAGATCTTCGCAAAAATGACACGAGCGTGAGACGATCCAGATGTCATTGAACCGCCGGGATTTGATGCCGGCTTCATGGTTGAGGCGCCGCCGGCTGGGACGCATCAAACCGGGAATGGCTCAGTGGCCCCATCCGACGGTCAACGCCAGGGTCCACGCGCAACGCACGTGATTGCACCGCGTTCATCGAACTACGACATTCTCACGCGCAGACAGATCGAGGTCATCGAGCTGATTGCGCACGCCGACACGAACAAGCAAATCGGCGCGCGAATTACCTTGTCAGAAGGGACGGTGAAATCTCGCGTGCATGCGATTCTGCGCAAGGTCAAGGCAGCTAACAGGGGCGAAGCCGTATTTCACTACATCCGCATGTCGGGCGACTTATGACGGCGCTCCAATGCCAACTGGTCGGCACCGTCCGGGCCTGGTCGCACCTGAACGGGAACCAAAACCACGCCATCGGCGATGCCGAGGGAACGAATGTCGGAGAGCAGGCCGGCCAGACCCGTCGGGGTACCAACGTAGTGCAGCGTGCTGCTGAGATTCGCGCGTGACCGAGAATCGATTTCGTCGTATGTGCGCAGGGCCTCACCAGCGGCGTCGTCCAGGATGACGTCGATATCGATGAGCACCGCTTGAGGTCCCGGCACGGTCTCGCGGTATCGTGCCGACTTCCTCGCGGCGTCGCGCAGATCGCTGGCGCGGATGCGTCTGAAACGACTGTCATCGCAGATTCGACTTTCAGTGACGTCGCCGGTCGGCCCAAACCACACGGTGGCGGGCGCCGCGCCCTTTACCGTCGAGCTACAGATGTTTGCGTCGATGGTCATCGTCGTCCCCCTTCGATTGCCGATCTGACGAGACTTCCATGTCGATATGCGCGCGAACTGCGCCGCCTTGGTCGACCCAGCCGTGGGAGCGAGCGTAGGCGATCATGTCGTCGAAAGCCGTTCGCCAGTCTGCATTTCGGGCACTTTCACCAGCCAGGGTGCGTAGGGCATCGACTCGGATGTACGCGTGGTGATCGTCGTCGAGACGCCCCCATGCGGCGAGGGCGGCGCGCAGCCGGTCCATATCTTGTGCACCGGTGATCCGGATCGACAGTTCGCCGAGGTTCTCTCGGTCGCGAAGCTCAACGGCCGCCGGGGTGGGGGCCATGTCGACGTGCAAGTACACGGTGGACTCTGCTCTCAGGTTCGTCGAAGGCGTTGTGGGGAAGCTTGTTCGAGATGCCAGTCCAGCGTTCGCCGGAAGTAGACCATAGGGGCGCTGGCGCCGATTTCCACAAACTCGACGTCGCCGATCACGATTGTGTGATCGTGATGCTCAAACGAGGCGCTGCGGCGGCACCGCAGGTAACCGAGCACCGAATGCAATTGGGGCACATCGCGATCCCACTCCCAGCTCAAGGTGGTGAACTTGTCGTCAGAGCTTCCGGCGAGTGCCACGGCCACATCGGTCTGTTCACGTCGGAGCAGGTGGACGCCGAACGTGTCGGTCCTAAGCAGAGGATCGCGGGTGCGTGACGTGTGCGCCAATGACACCAGAATCGATGGTGGTCGATCCGAGTAGGAGCTGATGGACGTTGCGAGCATTCCGCGCGCCATACCGTCTTCGCTCACGGTGATCGCCGCCACGCCTGCCACGAGTTCGCTCATTGCCGAACGGAACTGGTGCATTGCCTCGGCTGCCCCATTGACGGAGGAGTGATCGCCCTCGGCGGACACGGCAGCCGAAGACGGGGTTTCCTTTCTGGTGCAGGACATTTCGGTCACTTCACGGAATATCCGGCGTCGACTGGCATGGCGACCCCGGTGATGTAGCGGCCCTCGTCAGAAGCGAGGAAGAGAACAGCGTTGGTTACGTCGTCGGCCTCGAGGTAGGGGACGGGAAGAGCGTTCAATGCTTGGAAAACCGGCAAGACATCCGCCTCGGTCGGATCGTCGAGATCCGGACGGAACAGCTTGTAGCTGACCGGATTCAGCACCATCGGGGTCGCCACCGTGGTCGGGTTGATCGTGTTGACGCGAATGCTGTACTCGGCAAGCTCGAGCGCCAGGGTCCGCATCAGACCGGTGAGACCGGCTTTCGCGGCGCCGTAGGCCGCCATGTTGGGCACAGACTTCAGGCCGATAGACGAACTCATGATGACGATCGCGCCCCCGCCGCGGTCGACCAGGTGTGGAATGGCCGGCCGGATGGTGTGGAAGGCGCCGGTGAGGTTGGTGTCGATGACCGCGGCCCAGTTGTCCGGGGTGATGTAGGCGGCAGGTCCCGGAAGTCCCGAGATTCCCGCGTTCGCCACGACCACGTCCAGCCCGCCGAATTCTCGGGCGCCGCGGTCGACGAGGTCGGCTACCGCGTCGGCATCTCGGACGTCCGCCACGGCGGCGACTATTCGCCGGTCGAACTTTTCGACTAGGCGAACGGTCTCGGCGAGATCCTCTGGGCTCGCCGCGGGGGTGCCTTGTGCCGGCACCGGTCCGGCCACGTCGAACGCGATGATGTCCGCGCCCTCCGCCGCCAGCCGGACGGCCTGGTTTCGGCCCTGACCGCGTGCGGCGCCGGAGACGACGGCGACCTTATTGGCGAAACGTTCTGTCAATGTCTTCCTCCCTGCGGTCACGTCAGTTGACGGGTGGCTTCGGCTGCGGCCGATTGGACTGCGTGGACCGCCCGTCCGTGCCAGATGTCATGGGTCCTGGCCGTGACGGAGAGCGCAGCTATGGGCCGTCGGTTTCGGTCGAAGACTGGGGCGGCGACGCAGCTGATCCCGACTGCGCACTCCTCGTCGTCTCGGGCGAACCCGGACCGCCGCACGGCCTCGAGCTGACCGAGGAACAGCCCGGGAACGACAACGGTTCTGGGTGATCTCCTGTGCAGTCCGCGCGTCAGTACCGCGCGGACGGAGTCTGATGGCGTGTGCGCGAGGACCGCCTTACCGACCGCCGTGCAATGGGCGGGTAGCCGACCGCCCACACGTGACGCGATCGGCGGTTCACCGGGTGCGGCGAGTTTCTCCAGGTAGACGATGTCGGTCGCATCGAGGACGGCGAGGTGCACCGTCAGCCCGGTGCTCTTCTGGAGTCGACGCAGGACCGGGCCCACTGTCGGACCGATGCGGTGGTGCTGGGGGACGAGTTGCCCCAGTTCGAATAACCGCATCCCGAGTCGATAGCCGTCCTGATGACGTTCGACGAGTCCCCATCCCGCAAGTTGATTCAGCAGCCGGTAGGCGGTTGGTTTCGGCATGCGGGTTCGGGCGTGGATCTCCGCGAGGGTCAGGGCACCGTCGCCTGCCTCGAAAGCGTCCAGCAATCCGACAGCGCGCCCGAGCACGGTGTTCGGATCGGGTGCAGGCCCGGTCACAGTGAACTCACGATCGGGAGGTCGATCCCGTCCAGTTGCTGCTTACGCCATGCCTGATGCTCCGCCTCGCGCTCGCGGAACTCGGGAATTACTTCGGTCGCCCAGATCTCGAGTGATTCCATCTGGTGCTCGTGCTGCGTCCACCCGAACTGTTGGCTGAGGAGTAGACCGTCGGCGTGCGTCGCCTCGATCTGCCGGGCGAACTCGCGAGCACGTTCCGGTCCGCACATCATCGTCCCGGGGAGGTCGGCGAAGTTGTTGCCCAGTTCAATCAAATAAGAAGGCAAGCCGGAGTCTGGACGGATATCGCCGCGCCCCGCTTTGAAATCCTGGAATGAATTCCAGAGGTGGTGAGAGGGGTCGCCGATGCGGGCCATGGCGCCGCCGGTGAGTCCGAAGCCGTAGTACTCGAGGCCTTCGCGGGCGCGCTCCACGGCCAGCGCGTCGGTCGCCGCCAGCAGTCCCAGGGTGAAAGTGAAGACGGCGGGGTTGATTCCCTTGCCCATCGGCGTCACGGTGCCCGATCGCAATGTGTCCCAATACAACTGGACCTCCTTGGCGACGGCCTCGGGCCCCGCCAGGGTCAGCATGAGCTGTCCTAGTCCGCGTGCCGCGACCCCTGGTGCCATATTCGGCACCGCGGTCGACGTCCACAGGGGTGGATGGGGTGACTGGAAAGATTTCGGTACAACGTTTCCAGCCGGGAATCGGAAGAACTCGTTGTCTACACCCGGCCACACGCCGGTCGAACAGAGCACGTCGATCGAGATCTGTGCGGAGGCGTCGGATCGCTCCTGCTTGCGGGAGATGTCGCCTTTGAGCCAGTGTCCGATTTCAGAAGTGGTGCCTGGGCCGAACCCGAATTCGACACGGCCGCCCGAGAGTTGGTCCAGTGTGGCTATGCGCTCTGCGGTGCGGATGGGGTCGTTGTGCGAGGCGTGCACGATCCCGGTGGCGATCCGGATCCGACTGGTCGACTCGGCGAGCGCGCCGAGGATCACCTCGGTGGCCGAGTTGTGGGCGTACTCGGGCATGAAGTGGTGTTCGCCGAGGAATGCGTAGTCGAACCCGAGGCTATCCGCGAACCGGATCTGTTCGAGCATGTCGGTCAGGACCTTGCGCTCCTGTCCGGGCTCCCAGTCGTCCCGGCCGGGCGCCTTGGGCACCATCGGGTTGTAGAAGACGCCGAACTTCACTGGGACCTCCTCGTCCACGAGCCCGCCGACGCTAGCGGCCTGTCTCTAGAGGACGATGACACAGAATTTGACCGCGAGTCAAGAACTTTTTGACTCGCGGTCAAACTTAGCGGTTCAAACCGCTCGCTCAGCGGTGTCGAGGGTGCGCAACACCGCTTCCAGTTGATCGACGAGTAGGGCGGCGATGACTGCTCGCTCCGACTGCAG
>Ga0070665_100001211_pt1 | contig 31471 bp, 28 predicted proteins | sample KBSS13metaG_FD_65862 | JGI IMG/M metagenome (GOLD analysis project Ga0070665, IMG submission 65862) | Switchgrass rhizosphere microbial communities from Kellogg Biological Station, Michigan, USA - KBS S1-3 metaG | ecosystem: Host-associated > Plants > Roots > Rhizosphere > Soil ... | reverse complement strand
CGTGCGACGCATGCGTCGCACCCTTTCAACGCCTGCGCTCTTGAGTCTACGCCCGGTCCCCCGGAACACCAACTTCCAGGAAACGCGCTATCATTTTCGTTTCACTTGAGCGCGGCAGTGCTCTTAGGGGGATCGATGTCCAAGATCCAGGAAGCCTCACTGAAGGATCTGCATCCCACGCAGCTCACCGTTGGCCTCATCGTGGTCCAGGACAAAAAGAAGCACCTGGCCGCCATGAGCGCGGCCGACCAGCGCAGCTTCATGAAGGACCACCCCATGCCGGCGGTCCTCGGCCCCCGCGGGCGACTGTACATCACCGACCACCATCATCTCGGGCGTGCCGCGCTGGATGCCGGTGTGACCTGCGGGTTCTTCCAGGTGGACGCGGACCTGTCGAAGTGCACGACGGAGTCCTTCTGGAAGGAGATGAACGACAGCCAGTGGGTCCATCCCTTGGACGAAAATGGCGTGCGCCACTTCTACTCAACCATTCCGGATAACCTTGGCAAACTGGTAGACGACGTCTACCGCTCGCTGGCTGGGTACGTCCGGGACGCGCACGGTTATGACAAAACTCCCACCGCCTTCGCCGAGTTCGTCTGGGCCGATTTCTTTCGGCGCAACATCCCGATCGAGACGGTGCGCGCCGACTTCGCAACGGCTGTGCAGGCGGGTGTTTCGTTAGCCCAGAGTAAGTTGGCCAAGTACATACCGGGATACAACGCCAAGTAGGAAGGAGCACGCATGATCAGAGGGTCGACGGCGCGAACACGTGGCGGGCTGGCGGCGGGTTGCCTGCTGGTCATTGCACCCTTGGTCTGCTCAGCGCAGGAGGAATATGCGGCACCGCGGCCCGCCGGCCCGAGCCCGCAGGCGATCGCGGCTCGCGAGAAGAAAAACGCAGCGGACGCCGTGGAATGGAACAAAGTCCCGGCGCCGAAGGATCCACGTGACTTCTCGGGGGTCTGGTGGACCCGCGGCTACGACCGAACCTTCCGACCCGTCACTGACCCACCCCAGTCGCCTGCGCAGGCCGCAAAGCTCCTGCCGCTAACGGTGACCGAAGCCGCCAATCGCCAGCATCATCTCGACATGGAGAAGGCGGGCACACCTATCGCCGACGCGCCGACGCAGTGTTTTCCGCACGGCATACCGCGTCTGATCGCATCGCCCTACCCGATCCAGTACGTCTACTCCCCCGGGTTGATCACGATCCTCCATGAGACGGCGCACAACGTTCGCTACATCCACATGGACGGCAAGCCCGCGCCGGCGAATACGCCGCGCACCTTCCTCGGTTACTCGGTGGGTCACTGGGAGGGCAATACCCTCGTCATCTTTACGGATCATTTCAACGACCGGACCCAGATCGACGAGGAAGCGCTGTCCCACGGCCTGAAACTGACAGTCACCGAGCACATCACCAAGTTCACCAACAAGTGGGGCGGCGTCGAGCTGCGCAACCTCGTCACCATCGACGACCCGGAGCACTTCACGCACCCGTGGACGACCGAACGCACGTTCCCATGGCGCGGCGACATCCGCATCAGCGAATACTCCTGCGAAGAGAACAATCGCAACGCGCCGAAAAACGGCATCACGGTGGCCAAATGAAGCGCGCAGCAAACCTCCTGGCGTCCCTCGCGGGTGTTGTGGCCCTGTTGGCCGGGCTCCCGGCCACGGCGGCCGCGGCGCAAGCGCCCTTGTTCGAGCAACCTCCAGCGGGCGTACCCAACCTGACAGGCAAGTGGGCGATGCCCAAGCCCATCACCCACCTGCTCACGAGTGACGGCAAAGAGCCCCCGCTCAATGCCGCCGGCAAGGCCGAATATGACAAACGCGCGGCGGCCCTACGCGCGGGCGACAAGTCAGCCGACCCTATCTCAGGGTGCCTGATGCACGGCACGCCGCGACTGTTGTATGCGCCCTATCCGTTTCTGATCCTACAGACCACGCGCAGCGTGAATTTCGTCCATGAGGTGAACCATACATTCCGGATCATCTACTGGGACCAGGCGCTCCCGGATGACCCCGACCCGGACTATCTTGGCTATTCCATCGCACGCTTCGAAGGCCGCACCCTGGTGATCAACACCATCGGCCTGAACGACAAAACCTGGCTCGACTATTCGGGCCTGCCGCACGGGGAAAAGCTGAAGGTGCAGGAACGCTACACCTTGACCGACCCCAACACCATCGAAGGCTCCCTGACTCTGGAAGACCCCGACTACTACACCGCGCCGTGGACAACCAACTTCACGCTGAAGAAACAGCCCGGCATGCAGATCAGGGAAAACGTCTGTACGGACACCCACCGGATGTAACTCCCGCGAAAAATGAACACGCCGGGGGGTCGTGCTTGACACTCCCGTACCGGGGAGTCATAAAGTTTGCGTGGAGGCAGGTCGGTTTACGAGGGGAGCTGTCGACCCGTGAAATCCAAGCTAGTCATTACCACCGCGCTCTTGAGCGCCCTGGCAGGCGGCAGCGCCGTCGCCCACCATTCATTCGCGACCTTCGATCAGACGAAGGAAACGACCCTGGTGGGTACGATCAAGGAAGTACAGTGGACCAACCCGCACATCTGGGTGCAGGTACTGGTCAAGAGTCCCGCCGGCGAAACCGTCGAGTGGTCCATCGAAGGCGGCAGTCCCAACGGACTCAGCCGTCAAGGTTGGAAGCGCTCGTCGCTCAATGCCGGCGACCCCGTCGAGATGGTCATCCATCCGCTCAAGGACGGATCCAACGGCGGCAGCCTGGTCCGCGTTTCCGTCAACGGCAAGCTCATCGGCGCGCCGCGCCCGCCGCCGCCGGAAGGCGCGGAAAAGACTTAGGAGCCTAAACGAGGCCCGGCAAACGGCCGGTGCTGTCGCCGAACTTGTCGGCACGCACGTCGAACATGTCGAGGATGCTCAGTAGCAGGTTCCCTGTCGGAACCGTGCGGCTGGCAAACGGCAGGTGCCGGTCTCCCTTGAGCTTTCCGCCAGCGCCACCCGCGAGGATGTGCGGCACGTCGTAGTGCAGGTGCTGGTTGGAGTTGCCCATGTTGGACCCGTACAGCACCAGCGACCGATCCAGCAATGTCCCATCGCCCTCCTTCTGGTCCGACAGCTTCTTTATCAGGTACCCGAGCATTTGCACGTGGTAGCGATTGAGCTGGGCGAACCGCTTGATCTGGCCCGGGTCTTCCGCATGATGCGAGCCGCCGTGGAAGCTGATGCTCGTGCCGCTCTCCGGGTAGACGCGGCCCGTGAGGTCCCGGGCATACAGCACGGTCGCAACGCGCGTGATGTCGGCCTGGAAAGCCAACGCCAGCAGATCGAATTGAATCTGAATGTGCTCGTGGAATGACTCGGGCACACCATACGGCACGGCCACGTTGGGCATGTTCTGCGAGGCCTTCGCGGCAATCGTGAGACGCCGCTCGATCTCGCGCACGTCGTCCGTGTACTGCTCCAGTCGCACGCGATCGGTGTGTGACACCTGCGGCATGAGGTCGTTGAGGCTCGAGGTCACCGAGTCGAGAATGCTGGTCTCGCGCTCACGGCGTGCGCGCCGTAACTCCGGTGAGCTGCCGTCGCCGAACATCCTTTCGAACACCACCTGGGGATTGATCTCCATCGGCAGTGGCCTGGTCGGCGACTGCCAGGAAATGGTGTTGGTGTAGACGCAACTGTAACCCTCACCGCAGTTCGTGGAATTCGCGCCCGGATCCTCGAGACCGAGTTGCAGAGCCGGCAGCAGCGTGTTCCGGCCGATCTGCGCGGCAATGACCTGGTCGATGGACGTGCCGACCTGGATATCGGCCCCGGTCGTTTTGCGCGGCTTCGTGGCCGTAAGGTACGCAGCGGCGACGAAATGATCGGCGCCGGTCACGCCGGGAGGATTCTCGGAGGACTGTGACCACAGGCCGCTGGTCAACACGACATGTTTGCGGAAAGGCTCGAGCGGCTCGTAAACGTAGGGAAATTTGAAACCGGCCGCGCTCGATTCCGGAATCCAATAACCGGGGGCGATGCCGTGCGGCACGAACGCGCCCACGAAGCGGGTGGGTAGTGCCTGCTGCGCATACGCGCGCCCGCCGATTGCAGGGAGCATCGACTCGAGGAAGGGCAATGCCAGGGTCGTCCCCAGCCCGCGCAGAAAGGTCCGGCGCGGCAGTTTGCGATTCGTCAGGAAAACCATTCCTTTTCAACCTCCTCCTACTGCGCAGGCCTTGCCTGCTCGCCGTCGGTCCGGGGCGACCCTCGCGGGATCGCCCGTGCGACGCACGCGTCGCACCCACTCGAGTGCCCCGCCGGCGCCGCCGCAGGCTGCGGCGGCACGGCGGCGGTTCCACTCTTGGCCGGCACCGGATCGGCGTCGGGCGCCACGTTCATACTGAAGTTGTCACTGAGCACCACGGCGGTCACCAGCGACTTGAGCCGGTAGCCATCCGGCGCGGCGCTCTGCATGACTTTGCGGACCTCGGGCATATCCGCGTAATCCATGCCGCGCCCCAACGCGTAAGTCATCAGGTTCTCGGTCACGTTGCGCAGGTACTGGTCCTGGTGCTTCAACAGGAAAGTACGCACGCCGGCAGGCCCGTCCACGGGGGTGCCGTCATACATCTGACTGCGCGCATCGATCACGCTACCCCGATCCTCGGTGCGCAGATGCCCGATCGCGTCAAACGGCTCGAGGGCGAACCCGATGGGATCCATCATCTTGTGGCACCCGGCACAAGCCGGGTTGCGACGATGCTCCTCCATCTGCTCGCGCATCGTGGGAATGTGCGTATTGCCGGCCACGTCCTCCTTCTTGACGGGCAACGCCGGCACGTTCGCAGGCGGGTCCGGCGCGGGCACGCCAATCACGTTGCGCAACACCCAGTTGCCACGGATCACCGGCGAGGTCCGACCCGGTTGGGAGGAGATCGTCAGCACGGCGCCTTTACCCAACAGTCCCCAGCGGGCGCTCTCTTGCGGACCGAGCTTGACCCGCCGGAAATAACTGCCCTTGATACCCGGAATGCCGTAAAAATCCGCCAGGCGCTCGTTCACGAACGTGTAGTCGGCCGTCAGCAGGTCGAGCACACTGCGGTTCTCATCCAGCAGGCTCTGGAACAACAACTCCACCTCGCGGCGGAAGGCCTGGCGCAAGTTGTCATCGAAATCGGGGAACTGGTCCACGACCGGGGCGTGGGCCGCCAGGTTGCGCAGGCCGAGCCACTGCCCGGCGAAGTTGGCTGTCAGAGCGGACGCGCGCGGGTCCGCGAGCATGCGCTGTACCTGCTGGCGCAGCACAGCCGGCTTGGTCAACTCGTGCGACTGCGCGAGCTGCAACAGCGTGTCATCCGGAATGCTGCTCCAGAGGAAGAACGAGAGCCGGGACGCGAGATCGAGATCGCTCACCCGGTAGGCGGAGCCCGGTGCCAGGTTCGCCGGGGTCGACTCGATGCGATAGACAAACTTCGGATCGGACAACACGCGCTGCAGGATGCCCTCGACACCGGCGTCGAACGAGGCACCCTGCCGGGCCGACCGGTAGAAGCTCATCAGGGTCTCGATGTCTTTCTGTGTGGCATAGCCGCGATAGGCATGCTTTGCCAGGGCGCTCGCGATCTGGCGAGCGCACGACTCTTCGTCGGCGCTACTGGTCGGATGGCACAGGAAGATCCGCTTACGGGTCGGCGAGTCAGTCGCCTCCTTGCCGTCGACCGGGCCATCGATACGGACGCTGCCGACGTGCGGATAGAACGTGAAGCCCGGAAGACCCCCGGTCTCGATCGTGCTGCGATCGAACGCGTGGTTCATATCGAGGCCGGGGGCATAGTTGGTGGCGAGGAAGGTCACGCCGATGTGATGCAACCCGGCCTTGATCGGCTGTTTGACATCGATGGTCATGAGCTGGCCGCTGCCGAGGAAGTCCTCGTCGAGCCGGCGCTCCACGCGCAAGGCCTTGTCCCAGTCCACCTGCGCGATCTTCTGGCCGTCGATGTAGAACAGCAACTGCTCGCCGCGCACCTCGCCGAAGGGCCGGAAATTGCCCATGTTGCCGAGGTTCACCGAGAACACTTTCAACGTGTACTCACCGTCCGCCGGGAAGGTGTGCTCGATATTCAAACCGCCGCGAGTCCCGAACGGCAGCCCCGCGACGTGATAGTTCTGGGTGGTGTCCTCGGCAACCCGATAGGTGACCTGCGCCGGGGCCGTGGCGTCGCCCATGGCGACCCGGCTCACACGCGAGGCGGCCGAGAGGTACGCTTCCAGGAGTGCCGGAGAAACCGTGAGCGCGCCGGCCTGGTTGTCGAAACCGCGACTGGAGTCGTCCGCCGTGAGGAACTTGGTCGAGTCGATATCCAGGTCCAGTAGGTCGCGCACCGCGTTCGCATACTCGGCGCGGTTGAGCCGGTGCAGTTGCGGCTCGTGCAGGTCCGGCTTGGCGTGACTGTCGACATCGCTCTCCAACGAATGGGCGAACGCCTGGATGGTGGCGAAGTCGGGCCGCGGCTTGCCGGCCGGGGGCATCATGCCGGCGCGCAGCTTGCGCAGCATGCGCTCGACCAACTTCGCCTCGTCGTGCGCGTTGGCCGGGTCGAAGACCTCGAATTCCACGCCTCCTGCGTAGTCGATGTAGTTGTGGCAGTCCATGCAGTACTTGTCGATGAGCTCGCGTTGCGCAGTCGGTGCCAGGGTATCGCCTGCGAGAGCCGTACCCAGCGCGAACAAACCGCCCGCACCCAGATAAATCGCGCTGGACTTACGTGTCACTTGCATAGATCCGTTACACAAATGGAGGCGAGCGTGCGCCCATCGGGCGGCACGGGCAGCTTACGCTCGACCATGAGCCGCCGGATGAGGGCTGCGGTCTGGGGATGCGGCACGGCCGACTGCACGCCGACGCGGACGAGCCCATCGGCATAGTCGATCGCCTGCCACGTAATACCGGAGAGCGCGTGCACCGTGTCGCGACTCCCGATGTCGTGGATAGAGAGGTCCGCCCCATGTTGGACGAGGAGCTCGACGATATCGTTGCGTCCCTTGTGGGCCGCGCCCATCAGCGCCGTGCGCTCATCCAGGGTATCCTGCTCATTGACGTCGGCACCCAGATCGAGCAGCAACTTCACCGCATCGTAGGTTTGCTGCGGCGACCACTCGTACGTCACGCCTTCGACCCAGCCGATGCCGCTCGCCACCATGAGCGGGGTCACATTCCAGATCGTCGCGATCTTGGGATCGGCACCGTGCTCCAACAACAACTTCATCAGCACCAGGTCGCCCGACTGCGCGGCACGCAGGAACGGGGTGGCCCCGTCCTCGAACAGCCATTGGTGGGTGAACACGGTGCGGGTCTCGGTGCTCGAGCGCATCCGCAGGTTGGTATCCGCCCCGGCGGCCAGAAGTCGCTTGATATAGTCGAGATGGTCCATATCCGGCTTGCGCGTCGGATAGTCGCCACCCTCGATATTGCGATTGTCGGTCGCGAGGTAGAGCGGGCTCCAGCCACCCCCGTTCTGGAGGTTCGGGTTGGCGCCGTGATCGAGGAGATAGAGTCCGAGCTTGTAGTAGCGGTTCTGGGTCGCGACCAGCAGCGCCGTCCAGCCAAACTCACTCTGCTCGTTGACGTCCGCCTTGGCGTCCAGCAGCACCTTCACGGTTTCGAGGTCGCCCTGGCGCGTGGCGAAAATCAGCGGTGTGAGGCCACCCCACTGCTTGGCGTTCTGGTGCGCGTTTTCGTCATCGCCGGGATGCTCGGCCAACACTCTGGCCGCCGCGGCGCGCTGCTCCTCCAGTTTCCTGTGCTTGGCCGCCTGCGCCTCGCGCTCTTTCTGCGTGCCCTTCGTTGGATCGGGAGCATCCTCATCGACCGTCAGACCCGCGAGACCGTACCCGTGCACGAATTCGTTGATACGGTCACGGCTCGATGGTGCAAGATACGGTGCGCGCCCGGCCCTGGTAGCCGCCGAATGCGCGCTGACATCCGCTCCTTTGGAAATGAGGTAACGCACGGCGTCGGTGTTTGAGTTGGCGGCCGCCCACATGAGGGCAGTCGTCCCACGCAGCTCCTCCCGGGCATCGACCTTGACAGCCTTACCCTTCTCGAGCAGCACTTTCATGACGGGCACACTCCCTGTGCGCGCCGCCATCATCAGCGGAGTCTCCCCGTGAGTCAGCGTTGCGTTGGGATCCGCGCCCGCCTTGAGAAGCGCGCGGACGAGCTCTTCGGAACCTGACTGGCAAGCCAGCAGCAGCGGAGTCATTCCGGTCTGGGTGCGCACGTTGGGATTTGCGTGCGCTTTGAGGAGCGTCTCCGCTGTGCGGCCGTCGGCGTGATATGCCGCCCAATGTAGAGCGGTGCTGCCGTCGGGCTGCGCCGCGTTCACATCCGCCTTGGCAGCCAGGAGGTGTTCGAGGCGGCCGTTATCCTGATTCATAACGGCGTCGGCCACATCGCTCGCTGCCGCGGCAACGCGACACAGCGTACAAGCCAGTATGAGCAGCGTCAGCTTCGCCTTGCGGCGGACCTTGCTGTTGATAATCCTATCGATCGCTGTCCCCCTGGGCTGCGCAAAGGCAACCCACTTACATCGATCACGCTCGGGGGCATCGTAGCTTTGTAGGACGGGGGGTTAAAGGCGGACCTCGCCTCTGGTCCGACAGGTGAATTCGACAGGGGCCCTGAGACGCTCCTAGATAGCCTCCATGCCGTATTGGTGCTTCGTCCGTGCCACAGATGGGGAGGCCAGGTAACCGAGCAACGCGCGGGCTGCATCCGGCTGGGCACAACCGCTGGATATGCCACCGGAGAAGATAGTTATGGTCTGTATCTGTGGGGGCAGCGGCCCGAGTACCTCGATCCCCGGCAGCGACATGAGCTCGCTCAACTGCTGGAATCCCAGCTCCACCTGGCCGCTGGCCACCAGGGAGCCCACGGGAACACCGGGTGGAGGTACGACGATCCGCTCGCGGATCGCGGCGAGGATGCCCCAGCGCTCAAACAGCTTCTCGAGGTATACACCGCTCGGACCGGTGGAGTAACTCAAGGTGCGAGCAGCCAACACCGCACGCTTCACGGCATCCTCAGAACCGACGTCTGGACGCGCTGCGCCGGCACGTACCGCGATTGAAACACCCGACTTCACCAGGTCGACGCGACTGTCCGGCAGGAGGCTGCCCGCGGCGATGAGACTGTCGATCGCCGTACTAGACAGAATGACCACGTCCACGGCCTCGCCGGCGCGCACCCGCTTGGCCACATCCACTCCCCCGGCGGCCTCGCCGGTCACGGGTTGTCGGCTCGCGCGTTGATATTGCGCGACCAGGTCGTTCAGCAGCTCACGGGTGGCCATCGAAGAAAGCAGTTTCAACGCAATGGAAGGCATGCTGATACTCGTCAATCGCTCAATCGCTGGTCTTGATCAATCCTTAGGTCTTGGCAATCAAGGGCCGGCGTGCACGATCGCTGTATGTTCGACGCGCGGCGTGCTTGCGAAATACGGGCCGACCAACGCCCGCCACTTCTGAAAGTCCGGCGACTGACGGAAGTCAACGGTGTGATTCTCCACCGTCTCCCATTGGGCAATCAGCTTGTAGCGCGTGGGGTTTTCTTTCGAGCGGTGCAGCTGCACCGCATGACAGCCCTTGGCCGCCCGGAAAAGCGGCATGGCCTGCGCGACACCCGCCTCGAACGCGGCTTCGTCACCCGGCTTGACATCAATCTCGGCGATCTCGTAAATCACACCACGGCCCTCACATAACGTGTTCCCGACGTCGCTCCCGTTCGACATGCTGCCGATGGCCAACTAGCGGTACGCTGGGAACTCGTCCGCGACGAGTGTGTCAGCGGACCCGGCCAGGATCAAGCAAGGGAGGGGTCGCTTGGACAGCACATTATCGAGACGCCGCAGGGCGCTCTGGGCCGCAGCACTGGGACTGGTCACCGGCCTGGGATGCCTGGCCGTGCCGGCAGCGGAGCCGGACATCGAGGAGGGGCAGGCGCTGCCGCTGAAGTACTCGGTCATGCCTTTCGGCGGCTACCGCTTCGGCGGCCGGTTCGCCATCGGCGACACAAACACCCACGTCGATACCCGCAATCACCTGGCCTACGGTGCCGTCTTCGACGTGGCCACCGATGAGTCGACCCAGTACGAGCTCTTTTACAGCCGCCAGTCCACGACCCTCAGCGGTCCGTCGCCGGCACCCGCCGACACCGTGATCGAGTACCTGCACCTCGGCGGGACCGTCTCGTTCACTGATTGGCAGCGACTTCAGCCCTATTTCCTCGGCACCCTGGGGGCGACGCGCTTCTCGCCGAACTCGCCCATCGGCAGCGACCGCGTCTATTTCTCACTATCCCTGGGCGGCGGGGTGCGAATCCCGTTCAACAGCCACCTGGCCCTGCGGCTCGAGGCGCGCGGTTTCGCGACATTCTTCAACACGAACACCAACGTGTTCTGCCGCTCCGACCAGGCCGGAGGCGTCTGCGTGCTCCATGGCAGCGGCTCGACCTTCTTCCAGGGAGAGACCCTGGCCGGCCTGGCCTATACGTTCTGATCCGGCGTCAGTCGACCTGATCCGGGGTCAGTCGACGCGCCGCTCCCCGGACCAGATGCCGTAGCACTCCGTGTGGAACCGCAGCGGCTGGATGCCGAGGTCGCTGGGTAACTCGACCTCGCACTCCACGGCGTCGAACTCGATTCTGCGGCTACAGCCGGAGCACAACCGGCCGCTGCCGGGGCCCACCCACGTCGTGATCGAATCCGCGGCAGTGTCCCGCTCCGGGTAGAACCTTTCGCGGGCCACGCTGCGCCATGTCGCCTGTCTCATCCGCCCTATGTGAGACGATTCGTTCCCAACATTCAAGTGTCTGCCTTTGAAGACAACTTCGTCTTGCGGTTACTGCGCGGCGGAGTGGACTGATTTCGCGACCAGCGCGCCGGACGAGTCGAAGGTTCCGACGACCTTCACCGCCAGGTTGGGCGCCAGCGTGCCGCCATGCAACACGATACCCGTGGTCGAGTTGGTAACGACGAGCTGGCTGCCCACGTAGAAGCTGCTCTGGGACTGTACGCTCGTGATCAGGCCCTCGATCTGGCCACCGATGCCCGCCGCGCCACCAACACCGTTCGAGGCCTGAACGTTCGTGGCGTGCAGCGTTCCAGCGCTGGGGGACTCCGTCGCAACCACGGTAACTGTGTTTCCGTTGGCGAGCGGCCCGGTGACTGCGGCCTGACCGTAGTCCACCGTGAGGCTGCTGATTTGGAATGTCTGGCTGCCACTGTTGAGCGCCTGCACGGTGCCCTGCACCTGCAACGGTGCCCCCGCGGTCTGCAGATCGACCCGTGAGGCTTGCAACTGCCCCGATGCGGTCGCGAATGCGCTGACTTCAACGCCGGTCCCGACTGTCAGGGCGCCAAGCGCGGCTGGTTGAATCTCATCCCCAAACAACGTCGCGGCGTCGACGATGACCGTCTGACCGAGAACCGTAAACGTGCCGCCGGCAACATCGATCTGGTCTATCGGTCCCACAACACTACCCTTGAAGGTCGCACTGCTGGCGTTGCCCGTGCCGTTACCCAGCGACGTGCCTTGTACGGTCACGATCTGACCCACCCGCAGTTGGGTCGCCTGGGCGGGGGTCCCATCGATCTTGATTTGCGCCTGGGACAGGCCGTAGGTGATGCCGGCGACCGAAATGCTGTTACCCGGGCCGGTTGCGGTAATCGGCCCGACGGCGATCATCGCCATCCGGCCGGTACCCTGAATTCCAGCGGAGCTGTCGTCGGCGCCCACGAGGAGCATCAGGGCCGCGCTCGCTACGAGCAGGCACGAAGGTCTATACAGGCGGGCCAGGTGTTGTATTGTCATGATGACTCTCTCGTTCGGAAATCAATCCTGTATGTGATAGACGCCCACGCCGAGGCGGGTGAGCTGCGTTTCGGGCTCAGCGGTCGCACTGACCTGGTGCTCGGTGAGCCACGCGTCGACCTTCTCCAGGAAGGCCTGCCCTTCCTGCTCGAGAAATGCGCGGAATTCTTTCATCGCGGCGACCGGGATACGATCGGTGACGGCGGAGCGCTCGAGCCGCGCGGCCTCTTTGGGGTTGTGAGTCAGGTTGTGCGCGGATGTCGTACCCAGGTCGGTAAGACTCGTAGCCCACAAACGCACCATCTCGACGTTCATGTTGTGCGGAATGTAGTCGCGCAGCAGAACCTTCAGGCGACCATCCGGCTGCCGCTTGACGCACCCGGCTGCCATCAACTCCTTGAGCAGCGTCGTGGGCTGCACATCCGCCCCGCCACAACGCTTTACCAGGCTCGCGAACGACGCCTCCTCGCCCTCCATCGCCAGGACTCGGGGCTTGCCTTTGCGGTCGACAAAGTCGGGATCGTGGTGCCAGGCGCTGAGGATCAGTGAGGCCTTGGTGACGTAACCGCCGCGCGTCGGCTCGGCCGAAGCCAACCTAACACGCTGCTTGCGCACGTCCCGTCGCGTCAGACCCGTCAGCACCGCAGTCCGTGAGACGTTGGTCGGTCGGCCACGTTTGCCAAACCTCTCGGTGGCCACCTCCACGTAGACGGACTTCGCCAACTCGGCGAACTCCTTCCATGGGACACCACAGCGCAAGAGCACATGAATCGCCGGCCGGAGCCACTGACGCGCGACAGTGAGGGCCTGGCTGGGGGTAACGACTTCCATATGTGGGACTGAGTATTACACAGATGGCGGGGTACAACCTCGGCCTTATCACGGCGCGCTCCGCTAGCGGGGACACTCCTTGCCCGGCCCCCTGACGGCTTTCCCGCATATGAGACCAGATAACCCACTTGTGGTAAATCTGTCGGCGACTGGCGCCAGGCGCGCGCAAGCGCGCGGGGGTCGCGCGGGATTACATAACTTTGCGAGCGCGGCCGCCGCGGCGTCTCGCGACGATATGTGCACGCATGAGCTCTTCTGCCTTGGCGCGAATGGCTCCAGGATGGGACTCGTGCGCCTCCGCACGCTGCCAGAGTGTCGTGAGCACTTCCTGCAACACCGACAGCTTGCGGTCCTCCACGCTCGCGAGCAGATCGGCCTCGATCTGTCCGGCAACGCGCAGCGCGTTGGCCAGGAGCCTCTTGCCGGCAGGCGTGAGTCGATTGTGCAAGACGCGACGGTGGGTCGGACTCGGCTCGCGGTGGAGGATGCCGCGCCGCTCGAGCGGCGCAATCAACGTGATGAGCGTCTGGGGCCGTACGCCAACCTCGCGCGCCAGCGCGGCAGCCGAGAAATCGGTACGGTCGCGCATGCGGAACAACACCAGAAACTGCGCCGGCGTCAGGTCGAACTCGGCGAGGGCCACTTCCATGCAGCCGCGCACCGCGAGCTCCGCTCGCTTCAACAGGTAAACCGTGCCGACCGGCCGCTTGTACATTCCACGCTCCCACGCCTTGAATTCGAATTCAGGATATAAGGTAAGCTGTGATTGGCGCAAGGCGGGGGCGCCAGCCGCAACACGGGGCCTGCCTCGACTGGCACAGAGACCGAAAGGATCAATCGCCCGAAGCCATAGCGCTTCAGGCGCGCGCGAGCTTCTGGGCCATGGTGACACTCATCACATGAAAGCCGCGACCGGCATACACGCTGACGCCCGAGCTCCTCACGGTTGGCGCCGGCCAAACATGATCCCCGTTTCGACCTCCACCGGCTGACCGTTGCTCAGATAAGGCTTGAAACGCCATCGCAGCAGCGCGTCGGTGATGCTCTTCGTCTCCGACGGGAAGGCACTCAGAAAGTGAATGTGCTCGACCTTGCCTTCCTTGTCGATGATGACCCGGACGGGGATCGCACTGAACCGATGCTCGTAGAGCACCGGCTCGACCCGTTCCAACACGTTCTCGGCCCGTGCGTAGTCATTCACGCAGAGCGGCACCGCGGCGCCTGGCGCCTGGAATGAAGCGCGCTCGAAGTCAGCCAGCTGCCTTTCGATCAACGCCGGGTCGCGACTGGTATAGATGAATTGCACGACGTGGCAACGGATCTCGGTCGCCAGAACGTACCAGTGCAGGCCCGACACCGGGGCAACATAACCGAAGCGCACGAAGGGCCGGCCATGGATGCTGACCTGCGACGGCGGGTGCTCGACCTTGAAGTCCGCGCCCAGGCGATCCCGGGTCTCGTTCACGAGCTGCAACGCGTTGTCGGCCGGCAGCGGCGTAAAAAACAGGTCGTGCGCGACAATCAGGAAACTTCCCCGGCTCGCGCCCTTGTAGCTCGCGGCGGGCTCGATCTGCGCGAGGACGTAGTACCCGCTGTCGGACGGCGGTGGCCCCTTGTACTTCTCCACCCAATCTGCGGATAAAGGGTATTGGATCCCAAAGTATTCGTTGACGTAGGCCTCGCGAGTCACAGCCCCTGCTTCGGGCACGGGGGTCGTGGAGTCGCTGGCGCTCGACCACGCACCTTTCACCAACAGCGTCCCGTCGGGAACCTTGTCTGCCTGGGCGAGAGCATGGGATGTGACCGCCAGGCAGGCGGTTACTCCGAGGCAAAGGCTGCGGAACACGGACATATCGCAACGACCGTGGGAAGTTGAGCAGGGGGCCGACTGTACGTGCCCGCTGTGCGCGATGTCTGCCTTCGCGGGGGACTAGTCCCTTGTGTTTGGTACCAGTTCCCGAACGATCTAGTCCCTCACAGGTACGCCGTCACCTTGAGCACCGCCGAGATCGGCTCCAGCGGATGGACCTGGAACCCTGTGACACCTTCGCGGGGCTCACCGGGCAGACGTGCCGTGTAGTAGTAGGCCGACGAGTCTGCCTTGGTGTTGAACAGGTTGTAGATGCTCAACTGCACTTTGAGGTGGGCGCTGACCTTGTAGCCGACATCGAGGTTGAACTCACTGTAGCCTGGATCCTGCGGGTCTTTCGTCCCGTCGTTGATCGGATAAGAGCCCAGCTTGCGCCACTGCAATCCGCCAAACCAGGGCCCGAGGTTGTCGACGAGTATGCCGAAAGAGCCGATGAACGACGGCGCGTTGGCAATGTAGGGCCCGTCCAGGCCGTACGCCGCCAGGTCGCCGCGATAGCGCGCCTTGGAGAAGGCCAGGTCCGTGTTGAGCTCGATCCAGCGGATCGGCCGGTATTCGCCGGAGAGCTCGATACCCTGGCGACGGCTCGGAGCACTGGCCGAATCCTGTCCGGCATCCGCGTCGTAGCGCAGCTCCGAGTTGAAATCCTGCTGGAACACGGCGAGTTGCAGGGCCAGCTTGGGAATGATGTTGCTGCGAACACCGGCTTCCACACCCGTGGTCGGAGCCAGCAGCGGCGTCGTGCCGGCACTGCCGGGGACGCCCTCGAGAGGCACAGTGCCAAACACGCCGCGGACATCGTCTGAATGGAACCCGCGGCCCGCGCTGAAGTAAAACTCCGTCGCCGCGAACGGCCCCAGGATCAGGCTGCCTTTCGGCTGGAACAGCGTCTCGTGCGCCGCGCCACTGAACCCGGTGGTGTAACTATGGTCACTGGCCCGATAGTATTCCTCGCGCAGACCTACAACGGTTCGCAACCACTCGGTCCAGTGAGTCGTGTCTTCGACATACGGCCCGAGGTCGAGCAGGTGCACCTGGTCCGCGTTGCAGATGCCACCGGCGATAGGAACTGGAATCGCCCCACCGTCCGGCTGCGCCACCGAGCAATAATCCAACGGGACCCGTTGCAACGTGTGTTTGCGGTTCACATCCGCGTCGTCGTACCGCAGTTGTACGCCCACCGCTACGTCGTTCTGGATCGGTCCATAGGACTGGGTGAAAGCGAACGCGGACTGGCCGCCCGCGGTCGAGCGACTCTCGTATTGCTCTTCCTGGTCGCCGTTGAGCGGATCGTCGAGGTAGTGCGTGAAGTCGTTCCACAGAATCATCTTGCTGTGGATGAAGTACGCGCTGGTACTCAACTTCCAGGCATCGCCCGTGGCGCCGTAATGACCTGACAGGCTGAAGCGCTCGGACAGGCTGCCATCGGTGGGGTCCAGGGATCCCCAGCGACTGATCCGCCCCTGTTGGACGGCGCGCAGCGGCTGGTCCGTGGTCATATTCCCCTCTCCGTGAAAGTACATGGCCGTGGCGCTATAGCCGTCCGCGTCGGTTCCATGACTAAAGCGCAGCGTTCCCGCGACCTTACGGAAGTCATCCGGATGCGTGTAGGGACCATCGACGTGACCGTAATAAATGCCCCCTGACAACCGGTCGTTATCGGTCAAGTGGGCTGTGCCGCCGGCGAACGCGTTATAGATCCCAAGGGTGCCGCCTGCGAGGGCCAACTGGTCCGGGATATCGTTGGCCAGGCGCATGTGGGTCGAGGCAACGGAGCCGAAGTCGCCCACGGAGGCGTAATAGGGTCCCTTGGTGTAATCGAGCCCGTTCGACATCTCCGGCATGATGAAATTGAGATCCGAGTAGCCCTGGCCATGGGTATTCGTCGGGCGGTTGACGGGCATGTCGTCGACGAAATTGGCGATGTCGGTGCCGTGGTCGAGATTGAAGCCGCGGGCCAGGTACTGGTTCGCCTTCCCTTCGCCCGAGTGGACCGTCACCACCAATCCGGGGACGCTCTCGAGGAGCTGGCCGACGCGATACGCGGGGCGGAGATCCAGCTCCTGCGCGGTCACCGAGCCCTGGCTCGCCGTGGTGGCGGTGCCCAGGAGATTCAGGCGGGAGGATATGACGGTGACCTGGGAAAGCCCGCCGGGGGTGGAGCTCACGGCATCTGTCGTACCGGCGTTGTCGGCGTTGTCCGCGGCACTCGATGCGTCCGCCCCTGCGTCCGGGGCGGCGTGCGCGGTCAGTGTGGCGGTCATCGATAGGAGTGCGACTGTCCAGATTCGCCGGTGACTTGTTCTAGATTCCATTACCGTGAGCGGGTTTCTTCGTGGGTCGTTCAGCCCGGCGATGCTAAGGAAACGGCCACGGAGTACTCAAAAGATTACGGTTAAATCCGCGTTAAACGACGTTTATTAACGGGATTTCGCTGCTCGATGAGCGCCTTCGCATCCTGTTCCCCCCCGGCGTCCAACGACCTGGCCCTGCGCGAGCTTCCGTCTACGGCGTTCTTGGCACCGATCGAGCAGGCTTTGCGCTCACTGAGGACAGCCGCGCCTGCAGCATCAGGCGAGCGCGGTAGCTAACGATCTCAGCAGCATGGCGCCATCCCCGCGCCACGCGCTCCCGTGCATACACGCCAACGTGGTTGGCTGTTCCTTGGCGAGCCTCTCGAGAATCACACCCGTTTGCGGTGCGTGAGCGAAATAGTCCAGCGGCTTACGGAATGCCTCACTGGGCCCGAGGATGTCCGACTCGGTCAGTGCGACCTCCCCCGCGCCGCCCTGCGTAAAGAGGTCACCACAGAAGAATGTCCGGGTGCTCGACTCCATCATCAAACCGCATTCCCACCCATGGGGCATGTGGGGCGTGTCGAACCACCGGATCGTGTGACGGCCCAGCGTGAGCTCCTCCGAGTCCCGGAGCGCGCGAGCCGGTCGGTCCGCGAAGTCGTTCACCGAGGTCATAGCCGCTATCCGGCCGCAAACCGGCTCAGCCTGAGGGCTCGCCGCGAGAAAGGCGTTGAGCGCCCCACATTCGTCGGCCTCGAAGTGCGACAGGGCAACGTACCTGAGATTCTGCAGGGACATGACGGCGCTGACCGCCTCCTGCACCAGCGGAAAGAGTTGCCGCTGGCCGGTGTGAAACAGCAGCGGCGCATCGTCCACAATGAGGTATTGGTTGAAGCTGAACTGCCCCGGCCCGCCAGGGATACTGATCGGAGTGTTGATCCGGTAGATGCCGCTCGCGATTTCCTGGATGTTCGTGCGCGACTGGGTGTTCGTGATCATAGGCAGCCTCGAGCGAAGGAGCGGGGGCCGTAGCTCAACCTCTACAGTGCTCGTGTGAGGGGGTGGTTTCAATATCCTACCAGAGGCGTACTATCTGTCCCTAAGCGCTCGGCCAAACTGGGGGAAGACGTCTATGGCAACGTCAGTCAGTGTCGGCAGACATCAGCTCCTCCACGTGGAGGTCCGCCACGTTCCCGCACTGCAATCGCTCGAGTGGTTGCGGCGGGGCTGGGACGACATGCGGTACTACCGTGCCGCGAGCCTGGGGCAAGGAGCGTTGATCGCGATCCTCGGCGCCATCCTCCTCATTCTGTTCAGTACCCACGCTTATCTTTTCGCCGCCGCGGTCACGGGTTACCTGTTGGTTGGCCCGATCATGACTACGGAAGTCTGCGAGTTATCGCGGCGCCGCGCGTCCGCCGAGGGCAACGCGACCCCCTCGCACCCGCAGACCCGCGACACGAATAGCCTGTTCCGCTTCGGCGCGACTCTCGGGATCATTGCATTGCTCTGGTTTGTCGCTTCCGCGGTGATGCTCCAAACAGTCTTCCATGCGCCGACACCGAGTCTCGCCGTGGCACTGTGGGGCAGTGTGACGGACGACCTCACTCGACCGGAACTGATAGGTTACATCGCCTCCGGCGCGGTGCTCGCTGCGATCGTATTCATGTTGTCTGTTGTGGCGGTACCGCTCATCATCGATCGACACGCCTCAGCCACCGATGCGATGTGGACGAGCGCCCGAGTTACCTTCGCCAACATCCCGGCGATGCTGGTGTGGGCAGGCCTGATCGTCTGTTTGACCGCCGGCGGATTCATCACCCTCCTTCTCGGGATGGTCGTCGTAGCTCCGCTGCTCGGCCACGCGACGTGGCACGCTTATCGGGACCTCGTCAAATAGTTGTTCACCCGTCGCGAATTCATGGTGCGGACGCCTGTTGCGGCGCTCGCAACGAGCGCCTGGAACGTCGCCAGAGCCTCATCACGCGGTGACCTGAGCGAGCTCAGTGCAACACAGGCCGTGACGGCCATGCGCAACGGCGACATCAAGGCCGAGGACTACGCAGCGGCGCTGCTCGCCAGAGCCGAGAAACTCAAAGCCCTCAACGCCTTCATTACCCTGCGCCCGGATGAAGTGCGACAGGCGGCGCGAGACGCGGACCGCGCTCGCAGTCAGGGCCGGGCGTTGGGACTGCTCCATGGGTTGCCAATAGCGGTGAAGGATAGTGTGGACACGAAGTCCCTACCCACCTCCAACGGTACGCGCTCGCTGCGAAATTTCGTGCCGAAGGCGGACGCCGGGGTCCTGGTGCCGCTACTCGCCCAGGGCGCCATCGTCATGGGCAAAACCAACCTTCATGAGCTGTCTTGCGGATGGACGAGCAACAATGCCGCGTTCGGGCCGGTCCTCAATCCTTACGACCGCACGAGAACACCTGGCGGCAGCAGCGGCGGCTCGGGTGCCGCCGTCGCTGCGCGCATCGCTCCACTTGCCATCGGCGAAGACACCTACGGCTCGATCCGCGTACCCGCCACCTTTTGTGGTCTCGTCGGCCTGAGACCCACTTTTGAGCGCTACCCGGATGATGGAGTCATGCCGCTGAGCCACAGGCGATTTGACCAGGTCGGTCCACTGGCCCGGTCGGTGGAGGATGTCATCCTCTTCGACTCGGTCGTGACCGGTGACCACTCCGCCGTGCGCCCTGTGAAACTCGACGGTGTCAGGATCGGGATCTCGGAATACTTCATGCAGGGTCTCGACAAAGAATGCGAAAAGACCGTGGCGGCAGCCCTCGACCGTCTCAAAGCCGCCGGCGCCCAGATCGTGCCCACGCAGTTGCCGACATCATTGCGCGCAGCCACCGACGTGGAACAGGCACTGCTCGGCTACGAACTGTACGAGGGTTTTACGCACTTCCTCGCAGCCGAAGGCACCGGCGTATCACTGGATGAGTTGATCACCCAGGCCGGCCCCAATCTCAAAGGCCTGCTGGCCGGAGCCCGCACTCCTGGCTCACAGGAAAACTACCGTCTGCAGAATCAGAAACAGCAGCAGATGAAGTCGGACGCGGCAGAGTTCTTTCGCGCGAATCGCCTTGATGCACTCGCCTTCCCGCCCTCAATGACCGCTGCCTTCCCCCAAGGTGACCCCACGACAGTCGAAGTCAACAACCGGCCCACCCCGGTCTTCACCTCCATCGGTCGGCAGGTGGCTATCGGGAGCTGCGCCAGCTTGTCTTGCCTCGTGCTCCCTGCCGGTCTGACCGCCGGAGGACTCCCGGTAGGCCTGGAGTTCGACGCGCCCTCCGGCGCGGACCGTCGCCTCCTGGCACTGGGGTTGTCCCTGGAAAAAGTCCTCGGCACGATACCGCCTCCGAAGATCTGATCGGCGTCCTCCAGCCACGCGCTAGCCGCCGATCACTCCATGGATCCACTTCCCGGCCCGGTCCTTTCTGGACAGGTGCACCGGCTCACCGAACAAACTCGCCAGCGGACGCAACACGCCGGCGATGCGGTCCGAGCTCATGGCACGCGCATTCATGGAAAAGGTCTTGACGTAGAAGGAGCTCCAGAACGCCACCGCGTGATCGAATTGAATGTCCTTCGCCGGTGCCGCGACTGAAATGACGCCGGGGTTCTGGCCGCGGACCGACTTGGCAAACTTCGCGTTGCCGGCACTGCACGCGGACACGAAGAGCCGGCGATTCCTCAAGCGTCCCGCAAAGAGCGTGGCGAACTCCTCGTAACCCACCACGTCGAGCGTGGTCGACAACGTCTTCTTGCCGCCATGGCAGGAGATATGGAGATACCGATAGTTCGAGACCTCGAACAGGTGGGCCATGACCTCGAGCTCCGCCCTCGTGCGAATGTAGTAATAGAGCGGCCGCTTGCCACACATCCGCAGAACGGAGGCGAGCACCTCACCCTCTCGCCGTGCCTTGCGCTCATCACCCAGGTCCAGCGACTCGATGATGAATACCTCCGGAACTGTATCCGGACGACGACGCTTCTTGCGAACCATGGACCCCTCGACTGCCTCCGCACTGTCTCGTGCGGCGCATTGTCTCAGGATCACACGCAAGCGCACATACCATGCGCCCGAAGAATCTAGTGATCGAGCACGCGGATCACGCCGCCTTGCGACCCCAAAGCCTCTCGCTCGCCAGGGCCGCGCCCTCCACGATCGCCCGGTACTTGATCCAGTCCCGCTGCGGATGTCCACGCATGCCCACGCAGGCCGAGGGAGTGCCCGGACGCAGGAGGTAAGTTCAGCACCCCCGTGTGTGATGTTAGTGTTCTATCACTGCTTCGCTTCACGGCTGGAGCCTCCGTATCGACTTCGGTGACATGGCTCGCTGCAGTATGAGTAGCGCGCGGAAGCGGCGTCCAGCAAACCGCCCCGATCGCACGTCAATTTGCTTGGGAATGCAGGAAAAATGGCTCCCAGCGCAATCCACGCGGCAACAGTCGCAAACGCCTCCCGAGTACGTTAGTTTCGCCTCATAACTCACTTATCAGTGCCACGTGGCCGCCAGGGGGGATCGTGAGCGGATCATTGAACTGTCTGCGAAAAATAATTGCTACGAGTTATACAGTTGCCGTGTTGGGTACGCTCTGCACAGCGGCCAGCACGACCATACTGGCGCAGGACGCGCCTGCCGCGAGCAATACAACGGAAAAGCCGGACGCGCTCGCTGAAATCGTCGTCACCGGCTCGCGCATCATGCGCTTGGAACGCGACTACGCAGCTGACAGCCCGATCGTCACGCTAAAGGGCGACACGCTGACCAACGCGTCGCAGCCGACCGTCGACAGCATGCTACAGCGCATGCCGCAGTTCACGGGCAGCTCCGGCGGAACTGGACAAAACTCCACCACCGGCGGAACGGGGCTGGCGACGTTGAACCTGCGCAATCTCGGTGACAATCGCAACCTCGTACTGCTGGACGGTCGCCGCATGCAACCCTCGAGCAACACGTTCGTCGTCGATGTCAACTCGCTGCCCGTGGGCATCATCGACAACGTGGAGGTCATTACGGGAGGCGCATCGGCCGTGTATGGTTCGGATGCCATCGCGGGCGTCGTCAATTTCAAGCTCAAGCATCGTTTCGAGGGCATCCAGGTCGATGTCCACGGCGGTGAATCCAAGTACGGCGACTACGGCAACGAGCAGGTGAGCCTGCTCGGCGGCACCAATATCGCCGACGGTCGCGGCAACTTCATGGTCGCCCTGGACTACACGAATCGCGACGCCACCTTGCAACGCGACCGGCCCTTCTTCCAGCGCGCCATGGCGACCGGAGCCGGGACCTGGACGTTCTCGTTTCTCGGCACGGGCTACACCCAGCCCGCGGCGACGAACCCGTTCAACCCGGCGGTGCTCGCCGCCCAGGTCGGCGCCGCGAGCCTCGGAACCATCACGCCCAACACCCGGATCGGCTTCAATTCCGATGGTACGCTCTACACGGCGGACAACCCGGTCCACAACTACAAGGGTGGCGTATACCCACAGAATCCGCTCTTTTCCATCTCTCCCACGGGGCTCGTCGAGAACGGCAACTACAGCAACTTCGCGACCTCTCCCTTGAAGCGCTACTCCGCGTTCACGCGCTTCGAGTACGAGCTCGGGGACTCGGTCAACATCTATGCACAAGTCCTGAGCACCCGCTACACCGTCGAGGTTCGCTCCCAGGGCGGGGCGGCCGCGCAGTACTGGGGCGTCAACATTCCGCGCGACGCGGCTCATCCTGTCGCGGCTCCGCTCGCGACCCTCCTCGACAGCCGTACCAACCCCGCAGCACCCTGGTACTTCGAGCAATTCCTCGATGGCGGTCCCGGCGACACGCAATTCAACAGTGTCGTCAACACGAACCAGACGACCCAGTACATCGTCGGCTTCAACGGCAAACTCCCCTTCAGGGACTGGACCTGGGACATCTACGGCAGTCACGGCAACAGCCAGATCGACAGCGCCGGCCAGTCGGGCCAGGTCCTCTATACACGCTACGCCCAGCTCCTGACGGCGCCCAACTACGGCCAGGGGTACGTCAGCCCCGGCAGCGGCGCGCTGGTGTGTACTTCGGGCATGTCCCCGTGGCTCGGCCAGGGTAATGTGTCGCAGGATTGCTGGAACTACCTCAATGCGCATTCCAACAGCACGATCACCCAGGGCCAGGACGTGATCGAGGCCAGCAGCCAGGGAAGAATCCTGCCTCTGCCCGCCGGCGACCTGTCTGCGGCGATGGGTGCGGATTATCGGCGCAACACCTACAGCAATCGCGTCGACCAGGCGCTGCAGCCAGCGGACTACGCCACTCCGATCGGGGCGTGTGCGGTTTGCGCCAACGATATCGGCTTTGCCTCTATCCCGAGCGCGGGCGCCGTCACCGTGTGGGAGGCCTACACCGAGTTGCTGGTGCCGTTGTTGAAGGACCTGCCGGCGATGAAGTCGTTGGAGATGGACCTGGGATATCGCTTCTCCGACTACGCCTCCTCGGGCGGTGTCAGCAGCTTCAAGGCCGACCTGAACTGGAACATGGCGGGCGGATTCCGCTTCCGGGGTGGCTTCGAGCGTGCGGTGCGCGCACCCAACCCCATCGAGCTGTTTGTCTCGCGCACGCCCGTTGCCGCCCTCGGCACCGGAATCGACCCTTGTGTCAACGTGCCGCCCTTCATCGCCGCTTACGGCAATAGCGCCAGCAATCCGCATCGCGCCCAGGTGCAACAACTCTGCGCGAGCCTGGTGCCGGGTGCGACCGCGGCCAACTTTGCCGGGCCGTACGTCGGCTCCGGCGTTCCGGTGTATTTCGGATCCTTCCAAGGTAATCCGAACCTGCGTCCGGAAACGGCCAATACCGCGACCGCGGGGTTGGTATTTGCTCCCTCCGACGAGCTCTTCCTGGGCAGCCGGCTGTCGAGTTCCCTCGACTACTATCGCATCGACGTCAAGGATGCGATCTCGTACTTGAGCCCGGTGCAAACCTACCAGGCCTGCTTCAACGCGAACGGCCTGACCAATCCGAACTACGATCCCAACAACCCGTTCTGCCGCTCGATCCTGCGCTCGCCGTGGGCCGTGGGTGGAACCAACCTGAACGTCCTCAATACCTATCAGAACCAGGGCGGCATCAAGACGCAGGGATTGGACTTCCAGGTGGACTGGGGGCTACCGCTGGGCCCGGGCCGCCTGAGCTTGAACGCGCTGGCCAACTATCTCCTCGACTACAAGATCGCCGTGGTCCCGGGCAGCCCCTTTGTCGATTACGCGAACTCGATCGACTCCGCGGGCGTGGCCTATTTCCGCTGGCGGCTGCTGTTCACCCCGAGTTATAACATCGGCCCGGTGAGCGTGAGCCTGCGCTGGAAGCACCTGCCGGGCACCAAGGACGTCACGTGCGTTGCATCGCCGAATGCGTGCCTGCGCCCGACCGATGCTTACAATCTGCTCGACCTGTTCGGCGGCTTCGTCGTGAACGACCACATTCGCTTCACGGCGGGTATCGACAACCTGCTCAACAAGGACCCGCCGGTGGTCGGCGGCACGCTGGGCAATACCAACCTGGGCGAGTATGACCTCGTCGGCCGCACCTACTGGGCGGGCGTACGGATTCAATTCTGAGCTGCGCGGAGACACCCGACCATGAGAGCAAGTACGGATCGCATCCTGACCACCCACGTCGGCAGCCTCCAGACCCCGGAGTACACCGACCCGGTCAAATTCAACGAAATGACCGATTCTCAGTTGCGCAGCGCCGTGCACCAGGTCGTCCGCGAGCAGAAGGACGCCCGGGTCGACATCCTCGATGAGGGGGAGCTCACCAAGGGTGGCATCTGGGTTACGTATGTCCACGAGCGCTTTGGAGGCTTCGAGCCCATCGATGCGCAAGAGGCGCCGTTGCTCCCGACTGCCCAGGACTGGTTGGACTTCCCCGACTACTACAAGAACTCCCGGCGGCCTCGCGGGGCGCAGGACCTCGCCTGCACCGGCCCGATTACTTACAAGGGGCAGCGACAGTTGCAACGCTCGATCGACCTGCTCGCCGAGGCCCTGGGCGATACGCCGCGCAGCGATGCCTTCCTCACCTCGACCGCGCCACTGAGCTTGGAGCCGGGGCGTCGCAATGACTATTACAAAACTCCGGAGGAGTTCCTGTACGCCATTGCGGATGCGATCCGTGTCGAGTATCGCGCCATTGTCGATGCCGGATTCCTACTCCAGGTCGACGATGCGTGGCTCGCGGCTCTGTGGGATCGCATCGGGCATGGCATGGGGCTCGAGAGGTACCGCCAGTTCTGCGCCGTCCGGGTGGAAGCCCTGAACTACGCGCTGCAGGGAATCCCCGCGGACCGAGTGCGGTATCACTTGTGTTGGGGCTCCTGGCCCGGACCCCACTCGCGCGACATCCCCATGAAGGACATCGTCGATCTGATGTTGAAGGTGAACGCCCGGGCCTACCTGTTCGAGGCGGCCAACGGCCGGCACGAGCACGAATACGTGGTCTGGAACGACGTCGAGCTGCCGGACGACAAGATCCTCGTGCCGGGCGTCATCAGTCATTGCACCCCGGTCGTCGAGCATCCCGAGCTCATCGCCGAACGCCTGCTCCGGTTCGCCCGGATCGTGGGACGGGAGCGGGTCATGGCCGGGACAGATTGCGGACTCGGCGTCAGAACCAACCCGCAGGTGGCGTTGGCGAAACTCAAGAGCATGGCCGACGGCGCGGCCATCGCGAGTCGGAAACTCTGGTAAGACGCAGTGGCGATCGATAGTCGGACCCCGATCTCCGGGGTCCCGCAAGCTGACGTTGCGGGCGCTGCCACAGCAGCGCCTGCTCCCCGCATCGCGTCCTACACGATGCTCCTGCTCTTCCTCGCGATGTCGTTCGCGCAACTGGATCTGTACATCGCCTCGTACGTCGCAGGCAATATCAAAAGCGACTTCCACCTCACCGACACGCAGCTCGGGCTGCTGCTCGGAGCGTCATTCGGACTCTTCTACACCCTCGTCGGCGTGCCACTGGCCTGGTTCGTCGATCGCTACAGCCGCAGGATCATCCTGGGCCTTGGCATCATCACCTGGAGCCTCGGCACCGCTTGCTGCGGTATTGCACAGAACTACTGGAACCTGTTTGCCGCCCGACTCTTCGTCGGCGCCGGCGAAGCTGTCAACCAACCGACCTCACTCGCCATCATCGGCGACCTGTATCCCCGCAAACTATTGCCGCGGGCGATCGCAACGATGCAGAGCGGCCTGATCATCGGCGGCGCAGTCGCCTTGTTGCTCAGCGCCTATGCAATGCACATGCTGCTGAACCTGCCCCCCATCAAGGTCCCTTTCGGGGTGATTCATGGATGGCAACTCGTCTTCATCATTGTCGGCCTGCCGGGTGTCGTGGTCGGCACCATTATCGCAACAACGATGCCCGCGCCCCCTATCCATACCCTCCCATCCGCACAGGGCGGCCCCGGCCAGGCGCGTTGGTTCGTAGACTACCAAGCGACCTTCAGCTACATCGGATCGCGTTGGCAGATCTATGGCTCGATGTTCCTCAGCCTGGCGCTCGGCATACTGGCGAACGGCGGAGCGACCCAGTGGAAGCCCATCCTGTTCTCGCGGACCTTCGCATGGAGTCCTGCCCGGGTCGCTGCTCTCGACGCCGTGGTGAGCCTGGGCCTGATGCCCCTGTTTCTCATCGTGGGGGTGTGGCTCACGGAACACCTGGAAAAGCGGGGGCGGCACGCTGCTCCGTACCTGGTGTTCCTCGTTTCCCGCGCGCTCACCCTGCCCTGCTCGATGTTGGCCCCCCTGGTGAGCAACGGCTGGGTTTGCTGGGCGCTCATGGCGATCAGTACGGCCATGATCGGTGTGAGTGGCCCGGCACAGAACACCGTGATCCAATCCATAACGCCCAGTGCGTTGCGGGGCAAGATCACGTCCTTCTGGATGTTGATCTACAGTGTGGTGGGCTTCAGCCTGGGCCCACTGGCCGTGGCCCTCATCACCGATCTCGTGCTCAAGGACGAAGCGCAGATCCGCTGGGCGCTTTTCTGGATCGTCGCCATCTTCAGCACCCTTTCTCTCGTCGTGTCCTTCTTCGGACTCAAGCCTTACACACGTGAGATGGCGCGCCTGAAAAGCTTGGAAAGCTAACCTGCTGCCGTGATCACGGCACGTTGCCGGTACAGATAACGGCCGGCCAGCACGGCGCCCAGCGCGAGAAAGGCGGCAGCCAGGTAGATATGGGTCCCGGGCGGGAGTACTGCGCGACCGCTGCCGATGGCGAACCCGAAGACCTCCGTGTACAGCAGCGGCGTAAACAGCCCACAAAAGCTGGTTAATGCAGCCAGGGAGCCTTGCAGCCTGCCCTGCTCCTGTGTGTCCACTTTCGTGGTCACTTGCGCCTGGACGGACGGGGTCACGAGACCACCGAGTGCAAAGAATGGCGCCGCGAGCACGAAAATGTGTCCGACCGGTGCGCTCGCGTAGATGAGAAAAGCGATTGTGTAACACACGAAGCCACAGATCACCGCCGCACGCTCGCCGAAGCGGGCGACGAACGGCTTGAGCACAAAGGCCTGCACCAGGATGTTGGCTACACCCACCGCGGTGAGGTACGCGCCGATCTGCCCGGAGGCCCAACCAAAGCGGTAATCGGTGTACAACACGATGGTGTTGGGCATGCATTGTTGCGCAAGCAGCAGCATGACGAACACCAGCGTGAGACTGGCGACATCCCGGCGGGCGCCGATGAAGGTCAACGCCGCCACGGGGTTGGAGCGGCCGAAGCTCAATGGACTGCGTCGCTCCCGATGCAGGGACTCCTGCAACACGACGGCGCCATAGAGCACATTGACGCAAGCCAGCGCGGCGGCAGCCCAGAATGGCAGCCTGGGGTTGACTTCTCCCAACACCCCACCGAGCGCCGGCCCCAGCAGGAACCCGGCCGAGTTGGCCGCCGACACCCACCCATAGCTCGTCGCCCGTTGAGCAGGCGAAGCCACGTCGGCGATGTACGCATTGACCGCGGGCAAACTACCCGAGGTAATCCCGGAAATAATCCGCGCTATCAACAGCCATGCGAGATTCGGCGCGAGCGCCAACAACGCGAAGTTGATGCACTGACCGCACGCCGACCCCAGGATGACCGTACGCCGTCCGTAGCGGTCTGACAACGAGCCCAGAATCGGGGAAAAGATGAATTGCGCCAGGGCGAACACGGTAGCGAAGAGCCCGACGTAGTGGGCCGCGCTGGCGGTACTGCCGGTAAAGCTTTCCACGAGACGGGGCAGCACCGGGATGATGATCATCATCGATACGGCGTTCATCAAGGAGACGCCCACTACAAACCCGATTGCGTGCGGTCCCGGTCCTTTGCTCATTGCGGGCCGCCCGCGGGGGGATCATCTCCGCCGCCGAGCGACTTGCCGTCGGCCAAGGTAATGCTCACATACCAGCCCCCGGGGCGGCCGTCGCGCAGCGGATTGACGCGGATCGTCACCTTGTCACCCGGCTTGAGGGTGCTGCGCTTCCAACCCTGGCGGACCAGGTTCGAGACCCCGTTCATCTCGATGGGCCAGGTTTCCACCTTGCCGTCAGCGGCCATGACATTCAGCGTGAACGAGGAATGGGGGTTGCTCCATTGGAACTCTCTGACGACGCCGCTGACCGTCACGACACGCGTGCGATCGAACATGGCACCCGAGTAATGCACCCAGGCAGGCGGCGAGGCACCTGACAACACGACCCCCAGGACCAGGGCTGCACACAGCGTTTGTGCTCTCACAGTGACTCTCCGGTCAGTGGTCGTCCCCGCGTCGCGCCGCTGGCGCTTCTCGGGATTCCCTCCGCTGCGCTTCGGTCACAGGCACATTGATGGTGTCGCCGCTCCGCGCGCGGGTGGCGTCCCTGAGAACCGACCCGTCCGGTAGAGTGATGGTGACGAACAGCCCGCCCTTGGAGCCGTCCTTGAGCGGATTGAGCACGACAATCACATTATCCCCCGTTTTCAACGTGCTGGATTTCCAGCCCTGCCGCTTCAGGTTGTTGGGACTGTTGAGCTCCACCTGCCAGATCTCGGAACCGCCGTCATCGGCCGGCACCTGGACGTGGATGAAGGCGTGCGGGTTGGTCCATTGGAATTCCCGGACCGTGCCTTTGAGGGTCACCTGCCTGGCCTGATCGAACATCGCAAAGGAGTGGTGGGCGAGTACCGGCGCGCTGACTCCCAACACGAGCGCCGCGAGCATCCTGACGATCCGGTTCGACACGCGCAATGGACCCCCTTCGGCGGTTCGCGACCCGTTATATTCAGCGCAAGTGTGGAGCGCGTGGCGGAGCAGATAAATTGCAAGCGGCGGGAATAGTCATGGCGCGTTCAGGGACAATACGCCTGGCTGATCATTTATCCCGCGGGACGGGATAAACAATGCTGCCCTACGGTATTTATCCCTGGCGGCGAAGCCCGGAGACTGTTGCGTGGCAGGCGGGCGATGGACTTAGGGGCAGACGGTCGCATGTGCCAGTGCACACTACCGAGTTTCAAGGCCACCGGCGCGGTAACCGCGTCGCTGGGCAAAGTCGAGAGGCAGGCTCTCGGGGAGCTGACAGTAGGCTTCCTGGAGGCGCAATCGGACGGCCTGCAACGTGCGGGTTGGCTCCTGGCCCAGCAGCGGGACTTTGTGCTCTTTCAAGCCCGCCGGGGCGAAAGTCGTTTTCGCTTCTCGCACCGTGAGATCACAGCGGGCCCGCGCGACTGCATCCTCATCCATCCCGGCGACCGCTGCGAAATCGTCTGCTCGCAGCAAACCAGCGCAGTCGCGCTCAGTCTTCCCGAGCAATGGCTCAGGCGCTGGTTACCGCGGCCGGGCCCGTCAGCCGCCCTGTTTCGCGCTGTCGAAGGCTGGAATGCCGCGCTTTGCACCGTTGTGGGGACTCTGACGCCGGGCACCATACGCGAGCTGACGCTTCCCGGCAGTGCACTCGCGGACAACATCGGGACGCTGCTGGCACTGTCAGCCGGACCTCATTCGCAGGGTCCGCCGCTGTCCCTGTTCGACTCACTCAGCCAGGAGTTGCGCGCCAGCTTGCATCGGCCGGAGCTGTCGCCCGCGCAATTGGCCGCAGGTCACCAGATCTCCCTGCGTGCCTTGCACTACGCCTTTGCTACGGGACAAACCACTTTCATGAAGGAGCTCATTCGCGCGCGCCTGGAGCGCAGCGCGGAGCTGCTGAGCGAGGGCCGGGTCAAGTTGACCGTGGACGAGGTCGCCAAGCGGTGCGGCTTCACGGACACCAGTCACTTCACACGGCGTTTCCGTGAACGCTTCGGCCAGACGCCGGCGAAATTCCGCAGCCATGCCCGGCTCGAGCGAGCAGACTCACTTCATCCAGCGATCCCAGGCCGGCTCGCTCGCGAACGCTTCGTGCATAAACTCGACGAAGGTTCGCACCTTGGCTGACACAAAGCGGCGCGACGGATACAACGCGACCGCCGTGGCGTGGGGAATCTCCCAATCCTGCAGCAACGGGACGAGATCGCCCGTGGCGAGATCGTTGCCCACAATGAACGTCGGCTCGAGAATGATTCCTTCACCGGCGAGAGCGGCGGCGCGCAGCAGCTCGGCGTTGTTGGTGCGAAATTTCCCTTTGGCTTGCACCGTCACCAGGCCTCGCGGCCCGCGAAACGTCCACTTGTCAGTATAGGTTCCGAACGAATGGGTGAGGCAATTGTGCTGCGCCAGGTCCTGGGGCTCCCGCGGCACACCGTGGCGCGAGAGATAGCTGTCTGAAGCGCACACGGCGTGCCGTATGGTCGCCAACTTCCGGGCGACATAACTCGGATCGTGTTGCGCGGCCAGTCGGATGGCCAGGTCGAATCCGTCATTCACCAGGTCGACGATGCGATCGATGGCGAGTACTTCGAGCCCGACTTCGGGGTAACGCTCCTGGTAGAGAGGCAGCAGACGGGCCAGGTGGAGGCTGCCGAAGGAGGCGGGAATGGTGACACGCAACACGCCGCTCGGGCGCTCGGTTCCCTCGGCGGCCTGAGCTTCGGCCTCTTCGAGCCCCGCGAGGAGCTCCCGCGAGCGATCAAAGAAGCGCTGCCCCGATTCAGTCAGATGTAAGCGGCGCGTGGTCCGCTGCAGCAGCCGCGTACCCAGGTGGGATTCGAGCTCGGCGACGAGTCGCGAGGTTGCCGTGGTTGACAGGTCCAGCTTGTCCGCGGCCTTCACGAAGCTGCCGGACTCCACCACCCTGACGAAGACTTTCATGGCATACCAGCGATCCAACGATTCACCTCCCCTTAGCCCGCCTCAAGCCTACAGTGCCGCCCGGGGCCCGGCTACTACCACGTCCGACGACACCCGATGTCAGGAAAAAGCCCGTAGCGCTGCCGAAGCGCGTATTCGGCTAAACTGCGGCCCATGCCCATTACCACTCCCCCCGGATACGCGCGGCTCGACGAAGCCGGCGTGCGCCAGTGGCTCGCGGCCCAATCCTCTTTGAGTGCACGTCTGGGAGGATCGCCGGATGAATGGCAGGTTAGCGAGGTTGGCGATGGCAACCTCAACATCGTCTACGTCATCCAGGGACCCGCTGGAGGCGTATGCGTCAAGCAATCTCT
>Ga0070665_100001209_pt1 | contig 31485 bp, 26 predicted proteins | sample KBSS13metaG_FD_65862 | JGI IMG/M metagenome (GOLD analysis project Ga0070665, IMG submission 65862) | Switchgrass rhizosphere microbial communities from Kellogg Biological Station, Michigan, USA - KBS S1-3 metaG | ecosystem: Host-associated > Plants > Roots > Rhizosphere > Soil ... | reverse complement strand
CAGCCGAAACCCGCTATCGAAGAACGCCTTGAGGTACGCGATGTTTTTCGGATCGCTGCGGACCAGCATGTCGCCCAGTCGCGCGCCGACAAGCTGCTCCGCCGACTCCAACCCGTACATGCGCGCCATCGCGTCGTTGCACTCGGCCAGGTAACCCAGGCGGTATACGCTGTCGACCATTTGCTCAAACGGCAAGTCGATCGGGATCGGCTCGTCGAGTTCAAACCGCCAGATCCCTTCAGTGCTTTGGCTGATAAACGCGCGGTAACGCTCGTGCGCTCTCTGCAACTCGTCGTGTGGCGACGAAACGGTTTCACCCGAACGTGGGGGTTGGTCTGGCATATTGAGGTGAATGAGTTTACCTGATTAACTGAGGGCGCAAAAAAAGTCGGATGGTGAAGAAGGAGGGGGGGAACCTTCTCCGAGGAATCCATCCGACGGCCCAATCATAGCGCGCCGTCTAAATGGAAGTCAACCTTATCTGAAACCCAACTGAGCTTATTTTCCGTCGATGATTTCCTGCGCTCGTTTCAGAATGTCTTTCTCCATCACCATCTTTCCGTTCAGGCCGACGGCGTCCTGCAATTCGTCCAGCACTTCATTTCGCCGGGCTCTTCCGGGATGCCCGTATTTTGAAGCGCCAGCCGCTTCGAGCGTCTTAAATTCCTCTGCCAGTGCGGCAACTTGCTGTCGCGTCACATTCGAATTAGGACCGCTTCCACTCATGATTGGTTCCTGACGAGATGATTGCCATATCCGTGCGGCGCTATTCTCGTCGAAAGTGTCGTCTCCTGAAAGACATTTCTATTGGATTAAACCCAAAGCCGGGGCTAACGTCATACGAAATTCTCCTCCTCGTCATGGTAACGGTTGGGGCAGATCAGTTTTTCTGGTTTTGTAAGCGTTCGAGGTTCGCGCAATCATGCCCAAGTCTGAATCTCTCTCTACGTCCGTCCGTTCGGGTGAGCCGGGCGGTGCCCAATCCAATGCCGGCGATCCGCCCGCCGCGAGCCAAGCCTCTATGCAGACCGCCCTCGAAAGCGCCATCGACTACGCCATCTTCACTACCGACACCAACGGCCTGGTAACAACCTGGAGCCACGGCGCTCGCGCCGCATTCGGCCATGCCGATACGGAAATTCTCAACCACGACTCGGCTCTCCTGTGGCCAAGCGAAGACCGCGCTCACGCGCCGCACAAGGAACGCCAAGCCGCGGCCGAGGACGGCGTGGCGGAGTTGAGCCACTGGCTCGTCCGCCGCGACGGCGAACGCTTCTACGCCCGCGGCACCATGCGACCGATTCGCGACGCCTCCGGGCAATTGACCGGCTACGTCATCGTCTGTCGCGACGAAACCCAGCGTCGCCTGGCCGACTCCCATCGTGCCGCCGAAGCCGAGCGCCACTCGCGGGCCGTCGACGCGATGCTCTCCTCGATCGCCGACTTTGTTTACACCTTCGATCGCGCCGGCCGGTTCGTGTACATCAATCAGGCGTTGCTGAATCTCTGGGGGCTCGAACGAAAAGACGCCACCGGCAAAGATTTTTTCGACCTCAAATATCCTGACGAATTGGCCGCCAAACTTCAGCGACAGATCCAGCAGGTGTTTGAGACTGGCAAACCGCTGTCCGATGAAACACCGTACACCAGCCCAACCGGCGCCGGCGGTTTCTACGAATACATTTTCGCGCCCGTCTTCGCCGCCGACGGCTCGGTCGAACTGGTGGCCGGCTCGACGCGCGATATCACCGAACAGCACGGCGTGCTGCAGGCATTGCAGCGGAGCGAAGAAAGCTTTCGCCAACTCGCCGACGCCATGCCGCAGATCGTGTGGGCGGCTCGGTCGGACGGCACGCTCGACTACTACAACCGCCGGTGGTTTGAATACCTCAATCTCACGCCCCACGACCTGGAGCAGGCGCGCTGGGACAAGTACATCCATGCCGACGATATCGAGCGCGCCTACGCCGCCTGGGCCGACGCACTTCGCACCGGCCAGCCGTACGGCATCGAGTTCCGCGTGCGGCGGGCCGACGGGCATTACCGGTGGTTTCTGGTTCGCGCAATGCCGATCCGCGACCCGCACGGCGTGGTCGTCCGCTGGTTCGGCACGTGTACCGACATTCAAAACCAAAAAGAACTCCAATCGCAGAAGGACCATCTGCTCGAGAGCGAACGCGCCGCCCGATCCGAGGCCGAGCGCGTCAGCCGCATGAAGGACGAGTTCCTCGCCACGCTCAGCCACGAACTCCGCACGCCGCTTACCGCGATCCTCGGCTGGGCGCAGATCATCAAACGCCCGGCCGTGAAGAACGACGACGTGTTGCAGGGCGTCGACGTCATCCACCGCAACGCGCGGGCGCAGGCGCAGATCATCGACGACCTGCTCGACATGAGCCGAATCATCAGCGGTAAAGTGCGGCTTGACGTGCAGCCGCTCGACATCGGCTCCGTCGTGCATGCGTCGGTCGAAGCCGTCCGCCCGGCCGCCGACGCGAAGGGAATCAAGCTGCAACTCACCGCCGACGCGCAGCCCAGTGCGGTGATCACCGGCGACGCCAATCGCATTCAGCAGATATTGTGGAACCTCCTTTCTAACGCGATCAAGTTCACGCCCAAGAACGGCAGCGTGCAGGTCGTGCTCGAGCGCGGCGAATCCCACGTGGCAATCAACGTGATCGACAGCGGCGAAGGCATTAAGCCGGAGTTTTTGCCGTACGTGTTCGACCGCTTCCGCCAGGCCGATGCGTCGACCACGCGCCGGCACGGCGGGCTGGGACTCGGTCTTTCCATCGTCAAGCAACTGGTCGAACTCCACGGCGGATCGGCCCGCGTGAAGAGCGACGGCCTCGGCTGCGGCAGTACGTTCGTGGTGGCGATTCCCCTCGCCGGCTGCCAGGCGGTTGCGTCCCCGAAGATCGAACTCCGCCCGCCGGAAACGACCGAGCCGAGCGAAATGCCCGGCGCCACCGTCGGGCTCGACGGCGTGTGCGTGCTCGTCGTCGACGATGAATCCGACACACGCGTCCTGGTCAAACGCCTGCTCGAAGACAGCAAGGCCGTCGTCACCACCGTCGCATCGGTCGAAGAAGCCGTGAAGCAGGTGGAAACCGGACAGTTCCACGTTCTCCTCAGCGACCTCGGCATGCCCGGCGAAGACGGCTTCACCCTGATCAAACGCGTGCGAGCGTTGGGGAAGGATCGCGGCGGCGAAATTCCCGCGATCGCACTTACCGCCTACGCCCGCGCCGAAGACCGCGTGAAAGCCATCGCCGCCGGCTTCCTCATGCACGTGGCCAAACCGGTGGAGCCGGTTGAACTCATCACCATGGTCGCCGGCGCCGCGGGGCGAACCGGGCGATAGTTCAATCCGCGGTTCGAACCTGAAAAATCATCCAATCGACCCCGGTGGCCGCGTAAAGCTTGGCCGGGCCGGGCGTTGACGATTTTCGACCAGGTGCGCTAAGGTGCGTTTAGGTGCGAAAAGGTGCGCAAAGATGCGCATTTGTGAACAATCGGGTGCGCCTTGTCGAACGATTCACTCGTCAAAGAACGACCGCCACGCCAACAACGGGCAGTCCCGTAGGGTGGGGTTCATCCCCACCGTCTTTTTTCGATGGTGGGGATGAACCCCACCCTACGGCAGAAAATCACTCGGCCGACCTCCCGGCCACCTAACTCTCGGCCCGGCCGAGCGTTGGCCGAAAAGCCGCAGGTCCGTCCAGGGACGATTAGGGTCGTTTAGGGACGGAAAAGGACCGGTTAGGGACGGGTTCAGGTCCGACCATCGCGCTCCGTCACAGACTATTCACTTGTCAAAGAGCGACCGCCACGCCAAACAGCACGCGACGATCGATGCGGGCGCAATGACCCTCATCTATAACCACTGGCGGCGGTGCGCATTTGACGAGGCGGCGGCGCACCGCCGACGACCAAATCCCGCACGGCCTGCGAATAATCGCGATAATTTTTTCGGATTTACCATTTTTCGTGTGTCGCTTTAACCTCCACAAAAGCGGCGCAGAGAAGCGGCAACAGGCGGCGTGGGACTTCGCGGACACTCACTCAGCTTTAAAACGCCTTTCACCGTCGCGCGATCGACACCCGCCAATGCGTGGGCGGCAGACCGATGCGCTGCTTGAACTGTCGTGAAAAGAAGTGCACGTCGGCGTATCCGAGTGCGGCAGCGATTTGCTCGACCGTCATCGCGCTGTCGCGCAGCAGTTCCCGGGCGCGGTCCATTCGCACAGCGATGCAGAACTCACGTGGCGTTTGGCCGGTTGTTTGCGCGAAGACGCGCGAGAAATGGTCGACGCTGTATCCCGCCCGCTCGGCCAGTGCCTCGACGGAGAAGAGCTCTCCGGAATGCTCGCGCACGTGCCGGGTGACCTCGGCGATGCGCTCGGCGTGCTCGCGCGGTGTGCCGACCAGCGCCGGCCGAGCCGTCGCCTGCCGCATACCGGCCAGCACGGCGGCGAGGTACAGTTCCGCCTGCGAACGGTCGGCCGGCTCGTTTGTATTCGCGAGCGCGACGATGTGACGAAGGATCGTCTCGTGAACCGACACGCTCCCCAGTTGCACGAACCGCGGCGGCAGGTCGCGCGGCGTGGTCTTGGCGCCGGTGGCGGTGACGAAATCGAAGTGAACGTAACACACCCCCAGCCGGTGCGAGCGGTTCTGGGTGGCCGCGTAAGTTTCACCCGGGCGGAGGCAAAACGTAGCGCCTGGAGATAAATCGTGTTTCCCCTCCGGCGTCTGCATCGATCCGCGGCCGCTCCAGACGAACCAGAGGTCATAATCCGATAAAGCAGGCGGATTCCACGACCATTCCGGCTCGCATTTCACGGTTCCTGCGTTGTGGATGCGGATCTGCACATCAAAAAAAATAGCGGAAAAACACAAACAAAGCCAGCGATGAGACATGGCCGCAACTGAGACTCGGGATAGACTTGGTTTAGAGGAGTTCACATGAGCCTGACCGCACTGGGACCGAGTGTTATCGCAAAGCGCCTGTACCGATCCGACCGCATCCATACGGCGTTGCCCGGCGTGGAGGCGCTCGACGACGCGGCCATCGCCGCGTATCACCGCGACGGATTCGTTGCGATCGACAACGTCTTTACGCCGGACGAAGTGGCGGCTGGTCTCGCGGGCATTACCAAGCTGGTGGCCGACGGCGATCCGAAGATCATTTCGTTCGAAGACGCGGTGGCCGATCGCCACATCACCGGCGAGGAGCGCGAGAAATTCGTCCGCAAGTGCATGGGGTTCGTCGAGCACGAACCGCGGCTGAAGGCGCTGGCGTACCACGAAAAATTCCTGGCCATCGTCAAGAAACTCGTCGGCAGCGACGTGGAACTGCTGCAGGACATGGCGCTGCTCAAGCCGCCCATGGTCGGCCGCGAGAAGCCGTGGCACCAGGACAGCGCCTATTTCCCGTACGGCCCGGCGAGCCTGCTGATTGGCACGTGGACCGCGCTCGACGCCGCCACGCTCGAGAACGGCTGCATGCACATGATCCCCGGCTCGCATCTCGAGGGTGGGAAAGCACACTACCACGACCGCGACTGCCAGTTGCCGGATGAAGAGGTTGACGTCGCCCGCGACGTGGCGGTCCCGCTGAAACCGGGTGGGGCGCTGTTTTTCAGCAGCCTGATTCACCACGGCACGCCGCCGAACGCGTCGCCGGATCGCCGCCGGGCGGTGCAGTATCATTACCGGTCGGTGAACGCGAAAAAGCTGGACCTGGGCGAGTTCGAACAGATGTTCCACGACTCCCACGGCGTGGCGGGGTGTGCGAGCTGGGCGTACGGTTTCAAGGTGCGGCCGGTGGATAGCCGGGAGATTTAGATCGCTGTCATGGTAGGGTGGGGTTCATCCCCACCATGCGATGAAAGACGGTGGGGTGAACCCACCCTAAAAATCAAAGCGCGCGTTTGAGAAGCCATTCCGACTAAAAACATTAAGCCCCGTCATTCTGAGAGTACTCGCGAAGGATCTGGCACCGATCGACGATTAACGCAGATCCTTCGCGGGTACGCTCAGGATGACGAGTTCTCTAATGCCCTGTTAAATCGCCGCGGGCGGTGCGCACATCGCCGGTTCGCTGCACCAATCGTGCTGAACGTCTCGCATCAGCAGGATTGAATCGAGTTGCGCTTCGCCGCTGGCGAAGTGGGCCGGATCGTCGAAGTAGCTCGACGTGACGGATTCAATTTCCAGCGGCTTCACCTGCCAATTTGTTGTCCGCAGCCGCAAGCCGTCGTACCGGCCGGCTTGGTGGGTCGCGGAGTAGCCGAGCGCGCCGGCCTCGAAGAAATCGGATGCCTCGCGCAATGAAGTGAACACCGAATCCGCCGGCAGATGTTCTATCGAATGAGCTTTCACGCGAAGACGGACTTGCGCGTCGTCGCTATTGACTGACAGCTCGATCCGGTCGCCATCATCATGAACATCGAACAGCGCGTGATGATGAATGCCGGGAAACAGCCGCCCGCCGACGAGGACGCTCAGCCGCGAATTCGTATCCCGCCGCGGGATGTAAACGCCTCGCCGCACTTGGCCGTTCTCGTCCCACTCCACGGCGAACCGGTGCGCGGCGTTCTCCGAACTCCAACCCGGCAGGGCGGGCAGAAATCGGAGATGCAGCGCTCGCAGCCGGATTAAGCAAATGCCTGCGACGCCCATGCCGCCGACCAATTGCGGGCGGAACGGCGCCGGTAATTGCCGCGCGAGCGCGATCGGATCCACCCGGTAATTCACCAGGATCCGTCGCTCGATGATGCCGGCGATGGTTGGAATCTTCATGGGCGTTCCTGATGAAGCAGCTTATCAGGTTCGCCGGATTGAATGGGTTGAAACTCTTGAAACTTCAGCAAGCTACTACTCGTGCTTACTCGGCGGGCCCGCCAGGCGAGCGACTTCATTGAGCAGTTCCCCCCAGTCGCGCGAACCCTTGGGCACGTAGCTGTCGGCCCCCTTCATGAGGCTTTGTTCCTTCAGGTCTTCGTCATCGATGCTGAACATGATGACGGGAATCGTCCGCCAGCGCGGCTTGGCCCGAATGGTCGCGAGGGTTTGAAAGCTGTCGGGCATGCCGCAATCGATGATCGCAAGGGCAGGGCTCTGGAATCGAATTCGTTTGACGAGCTCATTCCCGCACGCGACTTCAAAAACGTCGTATCCTCGTGCGGCGATCAGCGGCACGAGCGACTCTCGCGTCTCCTCATGGTCCGTGACGACCCAGATCATCCAATGTCTCTCGAGCGAAGGGGATTGACTCTTGGGAGTGCCGGGTCCGAGGAGGGAGGGCCGGCGAGCCGGGCGATTTCGTTGCTGAGGTTCATCCAGTCGAGCGATGCTTTGACGATGTACGCATCAACACCGGCCTTGAGGGCTTGCTCTTTTACCTGGCCGCCGTTGGCGCTGAACATGATGACCGGAATGTGTTTCAGCTTTTCGTCGTGCCGGATGAGGGAGAAGAGCGTGAGGCCGTCCATGTCGGGCATACTGTAGTCGAGGACGATCAGGCGCGGCGTGTAGACTTTGAGAAAGGCCAGTGCCTCCGCGCCCGATTCCGCGGCCATGGCGGCGTAACCTTCGAGTTTCAGGATGCGGACGAGCACGCCGCGGGTTGGTTCGTGATCGTCTACGACAAGGATCATGTTCCCCGCTCCGCAAAGGGCCACCGACATGGTGACAACTCCACGTCGACGCGGCCCACACGCCGATCCTTAATCGTAGAGCTTGGCGAAACAGCGACCCATCGGGTTTCTCCCGATGTACGAGGCAAAAAGCAACGTAGGCGCAAACAAAAGCCCACACTTGGAGAAGCGTGGGCCTTTTTTTGGCGTTTAATCGCCAGTGGGCGGAGCCGGGATCGAACCGGCGACACATGGATTTTCAGTCCATTGCTCTACCAGCTGAGCTATCCGCCCGTCGCGTGAGCGAGGGGGAAATTCTAGGAGATTGAAGGGGATTTGCAAGGAATGCGGCGCGCGGGCGTGGTCAGGCGAGCTGACCACGCCGGTGCGCGTCGTTCTTACGTGGACATGGGCGTTTCCGCGGGGATGACCGAAATCAACTCGATCTCGGTGTGCTTTCGCAGGATCTTGAAGGTGATCGCCTCGCCGACGCGCTCGTCGGTGAGCAGGCGTTGCAGGTCGTCGATCGTGCGAACGGGCGCGGCGTTGGCGGCGAGGAGGACGTCGCCTTCACGTAAACCTGCTTTCGCGGCGGGGCTGTCGGGCTCCAGGCCGACGATCAGGACGCCGGTTTCTTCATCCAGATTGTGAAAGCGGACCACGCGGCGGTGCAGCGGCACGTTTTGGCCGGCAATGCCGACGTAGCTGCGTTTCACGCGGCCGTCGCGGATCAATCGGCTGGCGACGAACTGCGCGGTGTTGCTCGGGATGGCGAAGCAAATCCCCTGCGCCGTCGGGATGATCGCGGTGTTCACGCCGACTACGTTGCCCTGCCAGTCGACCAGCGGCCCGCCGGAGTTGCCGGGGTTGAGGGCGGCGTCGGTCTGCACGATGTTGTCGATCAATCGGCCCGTCTGGCTGCGGAACGAGCGTGCGAGATTGCTCACCACGCCGGCGGTGACGGTGTATTGAAAACCGTACGGGTTGCCGATCGCGATGACGAGTTGGCCGACGTTGATGGCGGCGCTGTCGGCAAAGTGAACGGTCGGCAGATCGGACGCGATGACCGACAGGACGGCGAGATCCGTCTCCGGATCGTCGCCGATCAATCCCGCGGGCAGTTGGCGGCCGTCAGAAAGCGTGACGCGGATCCGTTCGGCGTTGTGCACAACGTGGCTGTTGGTGAGGATCAGGCCGTCGGGCGTGAAGATGAAGCCGGAGCCGCTCCCGCCGCCCGGCTGGGGTTGGCCGCGACGGTTCTTGGTTGGCGGCGTCTGCACTTCGATAAACACGACGGCCGGGCTCGCCTTGGCGGCGGCGCTCACGACGGCGGACGAGTAGGCGTCCATCGCGAGCTGTTCAGAAGCGGGCGGGGCGATTGTGGACGCCGGCAATTCGTCGGCCGCCGTTTCGTCATTGATGAACTCGGTGATGCGATTCATGGCTGATGCTCCTTTGACCAATAGTAGCGAGGTGGTCAAGTCGGACTGTCGCTCCCGGCTCTAACCACATCACTACTAATAACTTGTGACGTAATCGCGATATTCCAGGATTTGAATTGACTGTTTAAAACAACTGTTTTAAACTTTTGCTTCAATGGGCGAGCGCGACGCAGAATCTCTGAAGGCCGAAACGCGGGACCGGCTGCTCGAAGCGGCCGGCGAAGTGTTCGCCGAGGTAGGCTTCAAGCAGGCGACCATTCGGCAGATCTGCCAGCGGGCGGGGGCGAACTTGGCGGCCGTCAACTATCACTTCCGGGACAAGGAAGGGCTGTACGTCGCGGTAGCGCACTACGCGCAGGCGTGCGCGGCGCCAAAGCAAGCGGGCCCGCCGATCGATTTCGCCGCTCCGCCGGAACGGCAACTCCGCATGTTCGTCGGCACCTTTTTGCAGCGAGCGATGGGGCGAGACCGCCTCGCGTGGTACGGCAAACTGATGGCGCGGGAAATGTCCGAGCCGACCGGCATGCTCGAGCGCATCATCGACGAAGAAATTCGCCCACGGGCGCAAATTCTCGAAGGCCTCATCGGCCGACTGCTCGGGCCCGGCCATTCGCAGGGGCGGATCCGCGCGTGCATGCGAAGCGTGGTCGCACAGTGCGTCTACTACCACCTCTGCAGGCCGGTGATTCAGCGGCTACATCCCGAGCAGGGCTTTGAGCCCGACGACATGGAGCAACTGGCCGACCACATCACCGAGTTCACGCTTCACGGGTTGCGCGGATTGCGCGACCAAGCGAAGGGAACACCGTGAACTTCGTCGCGCTCAAAATGCTCATAGGCGACCGGGCCAAGTACCTGGGCATCATCATGGGCCTCACGTTCGCGTCCCTGCTGATCACGCAGCAGATGGCGATCTTTCTCGGCCTGATGACGCGCACGTTCGGCGCGATCACCGACACCGGCACGCCCGACATCTGGGTGATGAACGAAAAAGTGCAGTTCATCGATGACATCAAACCCCTGCAGGACACAGAGCTGTTCCGCGTTCGCGGCGTGCCGGGCGTGCAGTGGGCGATGCCGCTGTACAAGGGCATCATCAAGGCGCGGCTAGACAACGGAAATTTTCAGAGCTGCAACGTGTTTGGTTTAGACGACGCCACGCTCGTCGGCGGCCCGCCGGAGATGGTGGCCGATGCGAACGGCGTGACGGCGACAATCGCCGATCTGCGCCGCAGCGAGGCGGTCATTGTCGATGAAGTCGGCGCGAACGATAAGCTGGCGAAAAAGACGTATGAGGCCGGAAAGCCCGATACCGAAATCGTCTCGCTTCGTAAGCCGCTCGTGATCGGCGACACGCTGGAACTCAACGACCACCGGGCGATCGTCGTCGGCATCTGCCGCGTATCGCGGACGTTTCAGAGTCAGCCGGTGGTGTACACCACGTACAGCCGGGCGACCACGTTTGCCCCGCAGGAGCGGCGCCTGCTCTCGTTCGTGCTCGTGAAAGCGAAGCCCGGCGTGGATCAGGACGAGCTGTGCCACCGGATCAAAACCAACACCGGCCTGATGGCGCAGACGCGCGAGCAGTTCAAAAAGACGACGTACATGTACTTCATGAAGTACACGGGCATTCCGATCAATTTCGGTATCTCCGTCGCGCTCGGGTTCCTCGTAGGGACGGCCATTGCCGGGCAGACGTTCTACAACTTCACGCTGGAAAACCTCAGGCACTTCGGCGCCCTCAAAGCCATGGGCGCCCGCAACGGCGTGCTGCTGCGCATGATTCTGCTGCAGTCGACGATGGTCGGCGTGATCGGGTACGGCCTTGGCGTAGGACTGGCGAGTTTGTTCGGGTTCGCCACGCGCAACAGCGAACTGGCGTTCTATCTACCCTGGTGGATGCTCGGCGTGAGCGCTGCGGCGATCATCTTGATCTGCGTGGCCGCTTCGCTGCTGAGCATCAAGAAGGTGATCGAGCTCGAACCGGCCATTGTGTTTAAGGGCTAAGGAATGAGCCACAGATAGGGCACAGATGAACACAGATAAGGAAGAAAATGACTTGGATTCATCTGTGAAAATCTGTGCCCCATCTGTGGCGAAAAAATTATGACCGAAGTTGCCGAAAAAATCGCTGTCCACTGTCGCGGCGTGACCAAGACGTACGTCACCGGCACGACCAAGGTGCATGCGCTGCGCGGGATCGATCTCGACGTGCCCACCGGCGAGCTGATGATGCTCGTCGGCCCCAGCGGGTGCGGCAAAACCACGCTCATCTCGGTGATCGCCGGCATTCTCGACCAGGACGACGGCCAGTGCATCGTCTTCGAGCACAACTTCAAAGAGATGAGCCAGAGCGACAAGACGCGCTACCGTGGCGAGACGATCGGCTTCGTGTTCCAGGCGTTCAATCTGCTGCCAACATTGAACGCGGCGGAGAACGTCTCTGTGCCGCTGCTGATCAATGGCGTGCCGCGGAAGCAGGCGATCGAGCGGGCGAGAGCGATGCTCGACCGCGTCGGCCTTGGCGATCGTACCCACAGCATGCCCAACCAGCTTTCAGGCGGCCAACAGCAGCGCGTCGCGATCGCACGGGCGCTGGTGCACGGGCCCAAGCTCATCGTGTGTGACGAGCCGACGAGTGCGCTCGATCATGAAACCGGCCACAAGGTGATGGAGCTTTTACGTGAAGTGGCGATCGGCGAAGACCGCGCCTTGGTGATCGTGACGCACGACGCCCGCATTTTCGAATTCGCCGACCGCATCGCGAAGATGGACGACGGTCACGTTGAAAAGATCGTGAAATCGTCCCGCGAATTGTAGCCATTGAGGAGTTTGCCATGTTCCGAACTTATGTTCTTCCCGTGCTGTCCGTGATCGGGCTGCTGTTTGCGATGTACGTTGTCGCGAAGGGGAGTAAGCCGACCGTCCCGGCCGATCCGGTGGCGATGCCTTCGGCCGCGCCGTTTGCGCAGTACATCGCGGGGGCAGGCATCGTCGAGTCGAGTACCGAGAACATCGCGATCGGCACGCCGGTCGCGGGGATCGTCACCGATATTCCGGTGAAAGTCGGTTCTGAAGTGAAGGCCGGCGATCCGCTCTTTCGCATCGACGAGCGGGAGCTGCAGGCCGAGCTGCTGGTGAAGCAGGCGAGCCTTGGCAGCGCGCAGGAGGAAGTGAAAGTGCAGGCCGCCAATCGGGCGGATGCGGCGAACCAGCTCGCGATGTGGTCGGAAATCGGCGACACGCGGGCCGTCAGTAAGGAAGAAGTCGATACGCGGCGCTACGCGGTGCAGAAGGCCGACGCCACCTACGCCAAGGCGGTCGCGGAAGTGAAAAGCGCCGAAGCCGCGATCGCGCAGGTGAAGACAGAACTCGAGCGACGCATCGTCCGCGCACCGGTCGACGGACAGGTGCTGCAGATCAAAGTGCATCTTGGCGAGTTTGCGCCGGCCAACGTCGTCGCCACGCCGCTGGTGATCATGGGAAATGTGAAAGTGCTGCACGTCCGGACAGACATCGACGAAAACGACGCCTGGCGGCTTGACCCCAAGGCCGACGCGGTGGCGTTCGTCCGCGGCAATAACAAGATAAGCACGCCGCTCACGCTGGTGCGTGTCGAGCCGTACGTCGTGCCCAAGCGGTCGCTCACCGGCGACAGCACCGAGCGCGTCGACACCCGCGTGCTGCAGGTGCTTTACCGGTTCGAGCGAAACGACCTGCCGATTTACGTCGGCCAACAGATGGACGTGTACGTGAAAGATCTGGTCAGCCCGACCACCGTTCCCGCCACGGCGCCGCAGGCAAAATAGCGATTGGCGTTGTCCTATAATCCCCCGCGCGGCGTCGCCGCGATGAACCACCCCATAATGGCGATACGGCATCGGTAAAACCGATGTCGCGAGAGCCTCAATTTGTCTTGACCTGCCGACTGTGCCGCTTATAACGGAAGGCCGGAGGGCGAGCGCCGGCTCGCGGTTGGGCAAACCCCGGGGTGGCGGTCGATTCTTGCCGAAAGAGGTTGTATGAAGCGCGCGCGACAGATCAGTTGGTCGTTGGCGGTGATGTCGCTGTCCTCGTACGCGATGGCCGCCGACATGTTCAGTCCCAATGGAGTGACCAAGCCGGTGCAGCGCGCCGAAATGTCTTTCGCCACGCAAGGCCTGGTGAAGGAAGTACTCGTCAAGCCCGGCGACGCAGTGAAGGTCGGCCAGCCGCTCGTGCAGCTCGATGACAGCGTTGAGCGCAAGCAACTGGAGTCGATGGCGATCGAAGCCAACAGCGACCTGCAGACCAAAGCCGCGGAAGCTGACCTGGCGCAGAAGAAGGTCGACCTCTCCCGCAAGAAACAGATCCAGGCCAACGGCGGCATGAACGACGCCGAAGTGGAAGACGCGCAGCTCGCCGTCACGATCGGCGAAATTCGCGTGCAGTTGGCGAAGGAAGAAACAAACAAGAAAAAAGCCGAAGTCGACGCGCAACAAAAGAAGATCGACCGCATGGTGCTCATCAGCCAGATCAACGGCATCGTCGAGAAGATTGATTCCGATCCCGGTGAAGTGGCCGACCCGAGCAAGCCGGCCGTCATCGTGACCGACAACAGCAAGCTGGATATCGAAGCGTCGCTCAAGACTGAGCAGGTCAACAAGATGAAGGTCGGCGACGCGGTTGAAGTGCGCTACGAAGATGAAAAAGAGCCACGCACGGCGAAGATCATTTTCCTTTCGCCCGGCGCCGATGCGGCCAGTTCAACTCGCTTGTTTCGCGCGGAGATGACTAATACCGAGAACAAGCCGTCGGGGATGAGCGTAGCAGTTAAATTACCGGACCGCTCCCAAACAGCGGACTCAAAATAAATTGGACAAAACACGGTTTTTACGGGCAGAAACGTTGTGAATGCGACTAGAATCCTTTTGCGTAATACGGCCGTGAGCGGGAGAGCGTTTGTCATCTGGAATGGTTGAAACTTCATCGCAGGGGTCTGAGTCGAGCCCGCAGCAGGCCGGTGTGCCCGCGCGCTCGCAGATGGTACAGCGATTGCTCGATGCCACGTCGTCGCTTCCCGCGTTCATTCACGACATTTTGACTACGCAGGCGGTCACCGTCGTTGCGACCGAAGCTGCCGCATTCCTCGTTGAAAAATCCGGCGAAGCGCAAACGCTTCGTAACGTCGCCCACATCCGCCCCGACAACGCCAGCGCCGAAGTTCGCGCGGCCGCGCTCGAAGCGTTTCAGGATCTGGTTCGCCCGTGCATCGTTCAGAATAAAGAAGGGCTGATCGAACTCGGCAACCCCGGCGAAGGGGGCGAGCCGCAGTTCTGTCTCGTCACGCCGCTCCGCCAGGAAGGGCAGGTCGTTGCGATCACGGCCGTCATCACGCGGTGCATGAACATCGATCGCGCCAAGCAGCGGCTGATGCAGATGCAGCTCGTGGCCGGGTACTTTGATCTGTACACGCTCCGCCGTAGCGGCGATCAGTCGCGCATTGTGGCGCAGAGCCATCAAAACGTATTGCAGCTTGCCAACGCCGTCGCCAACAGTGAAGGGTTTCAGCAGGCGTGCCTGAACCTGTGTAACGAGCTCGCGTCGCGCACCAGCGCCAGCCGCGTGTCGCTCGGGTGGGTGAAGAATCAGCAGATCAAGGTGCAGGCGCTGTCGCACACCGAAGAATTCGATCGCAAGCAGGAACTGGTCGTGCAGATCGAAGGGGCAATGGAAGAGTGCCTCGACCAGGAACAGATGGTGCAGTTCAGCCCTGAAGGCGGCGGCACGCAGAACGTCAGCCGCAACGCCCAGACGCTGTCGCGCAGCCAGGGCGGTAACGCGATTCTTTCGCTGCCGCTGCGTCGGCGTGAGGAAATCATCGGCGTGGTGACGCTGGAATTCCTGCCGGGCACCAAAATCACTCCGGCCATGGCGCAAGGGTTGGCCGTCGCGGTTGATCTGCTGGCCACGCAGTTGTACGACCGTTACGTGAACGACCGCTGGCTGATCACCAAGGCAGGCATCAGCGCCCGCGAAACCGCCAAGCTCGTGGTCGGGCCTAAGCACATGCTCGCCAAGGGGATCTTCATCCTGTCGATCCTCGCGCTGCTGTTCGTGTGTCTGTACAAGCCGATGTACCGCGTGTCAGCCCCGTTCGCGTTCGCGCCGATCGAGCCGCGGACGATCAGCATGCCGTTTGAAGAGCAGATCACGAAGGTACTCGTCAAACCCGGCCAAAAGGTGAAGCAGGGCGATGTGCTGATTGAACTGCGAACGTTCAACCTCATTAACCGCCGGCAGGAATCGCAACTGGCCGCGTACGAGGCGCGCAAGCAGTCGGACAGCCTTCGCAGCCAGGGTAAGTTCGGCGAAGCGGAAGTGGCTCGCTTCAAATACGAGCGGGCGATGCAGGACGTGGAGCTGTATGACACCCAGATCGCTCAAGCCAAAATTACCGCGCCGTTCGATGGCGAAATCCTCAAGAGCAACGTCGAGGACAAGCTGAACACCACGCCCAAGCAAGGCGAAGAACTCCTGCAGATGGCCCGCGAAGGCGATCTGCATGCAGAGATCAAAGTATCTGAGGCCGACATTCAAAACGTGTTCGAGCCGAAGGCGGACGGCAAAGCACAGGTGGGTTACATCGCCACCACGAGCGACCCGCGTGATCGCCGCAAGGTGACGGTGGAGCGCGTGGTGCCGATGGCGGACGTGGAAAATGGATCGAACGTCTTCAAGGTATACGCAAAACTCGAAGAGCCTGATCCCTCCTGGCGCCCCGGCATGATCGGCGAAGCGCGAATTGACGTGGAGCCGCGCCCGATGATCTACGTGTGGACCCACAAGCTCGCCGACTTTGTCCGAATGAAACTCTGGCTCTAGGAAGTGATGAGTGCTGAGTTTTCATAACTCGCACTCAGAACTGAGCACTCAGCACTCAAGCAATGCTTGCCATTCGACCCACATTCTCCGAAAGCTGGTATCGCGTCGCCGACCTGCGCGTGAAGCTGCGGGCCGGTGCGCAGATCTCGCGACAGCACTACCGCGGCGAGCGCTGGTACGTCGTCCGCGACCCGGCCGGTAACCAGTTCCACCGCCTGAGCGACGCTGCCTACCGATTCGTCGGCCTGCTCGACGGCTCGCGAACGGTTGAGCAAGCGTGGGACCTGTGCGGCGGCCAACTGGCCGACGACGCGCCGACACAGCCTGAAGTCATCCAGATCCTGTCGCACCTGTACGCCGCCAACCTGGTGGATGCCGACGTGACGCCCGATGCGACCGTGCTGCTCCGCCGGCACAAGCAGCAGCAGAAGAAGAAATTCCAGCGCCGGCTGATGAACGTCTTTTTCCCGCGCATCCCGATTTGGGATCCGGATCGTTTTCTGCGCCTATGGATGCCGATCGTTCGCGTCATGTTCAGCAAGGTCGGCGCGCTGATCTGGCTGGCGGTGGTGGGGCTGGCGATCATCGTGCTTGCCCCGGCGTGGCTGCAGCTCAAGGCCGACGCGTCGCACGCAGTCGACCTGTATCACAACACGATCAACGTTGTTTACCTGTATCTCGTGTTCGTCTTCGTGAAGTTGATCCACGAATTGGGCCACGCGTTCGCGTGTAGAAGGTTCGGCGGCGAGTGTCACGAGCTGGGCATCATGCTGCTCATCCTCGTGCCGACGCCGTACGTCGATGCGTCGACGGCGTGGGCGTTCAGCAACAAGTGGCACCGCATCTTCGTCGGCGCGGCCGGCATGATCGTAGAACTGTTCTTCGCGGCCCTCTGCGCGTTCGTGTGGCGCATGACGCTGCCGTCGTCGGTCATCCACCAGCTCGCGTACAACGCGATGCTGATCGCGTCGGTCACCACGATCATCTTCAACGCCAACCCGCTGCTGCGGTACGACGGCTACTACATCCTGTCCGACTTCCTCGAAATCCCGAACCTCCGCCAGAAGAGCACTGAGTACTCGCTGGGGCTGATCAAGCGGCACGTTTTCCGTGTGAAAATGACCCAGCCGCTCCCGCCGGCCTTGCAGCGGTTCTGGCTGCTCAGCTACGCGATTGGGTCGACGATTTACCGCGTGTTCGTGAGCGCGGCGATCATGCTGGTGGTTGCGTTCCAGCTGCCGGTGATCGGTGTGATCATGGCGATCGGCATGGGCATTACCTTTGTGGTCGTGCCGGTGTTCCAGGTGTTTAAATACGTGACGATCGAGCCGGAACTGCACCGCAAGCGCGGCCGAGCGATCGCGTTCAGCGCGGCGACGGCGGCAATTCTGATTATCCTCGTCGGGCTGATTCGCTTCCCCTACAACGTGTACGCCAACGGCGTGGTTGAGGCGGCCGATCGTGAAACCGTTCGCGCTACCGAGGGCGGATTTGTGTCGCGCATCATCGCCAAGGACGGCTCGTGGCTGCGGAAGGACGATCCGATCCTTGTGCTGCACAGCGACGAGCTCGACAAGCAGATCGCCCAGATCGAAGCCGACCGCCGCGGCCAAGCCATCGCCGTCCGCCAGGCGATGACCGAAGACCCGGCTAAACAGCAGATCGAGCAGGAACGGCTCGACAACCTCGACAAGCAATTCGGTGAGCTCACCCGCCGGCGCGAGGCGCTGACGATTGTCGCCCCGTTTGACGGCGTGTTCGTCAACCCCGGCATGCGCGAAATGGACGGCCGGTTCATCGGCCCGAGCCAGCCGGTCGGCACGATGCTGACCATGCACGAGATCGAAGTGCGGGCCGTGCTCGAGCAGCGCGACGTCGACCGCGTGGTGAAGGATCCGCACGAAAAGTGCGAGGTTCGATTCTCAAGCGACCCGAGCACCGTGCTCGAAGGCTACGACATCAAGCTTCTCGGTTCCGCACAGGATAAGCTGGTGAGCGCCGCAGTGGGCTCGGGCGCGAACGGCGACATCGCCATCGACCCGCGCGACCCGAAGGGTCTCAAGCCGATGATCCCGCAGTTCGAAATCCGGGTCCGCCTGTCCAACCCCGGCAACCGCTTTCTGCCCGGCCAGCGGGCGACGGTGCGGTTCCAGCTCGAAAAGAAGTACCCGCTGATCGCCCAGTGGTCGATCCGTTTCTGGCAGCTCATCCAAACCAAGAGCGCGGCCAGCCAGTGGTAATGCGAAGGATGAAGGCTGAAGGATGAAGGATGAAAAAGAAACGCATCCGTTTTCATCCTTCATCCTTCCGCCTTCATCCTTAATTTGCTCATGAGTGATCTCACGACCCACGATCTGTTCCCCGTCTTCGATGCCCGCCGCGTGAAAGCGCCGGACCTCAAGGGCCTTGATGCGTACGTGAACGGCGTCGTCGGATTCGTGAAGAACCGCCGACCGGTGCTGAAGAAGATCATGGCCGAGGCGGCTCGCATCGAGGCGATGGAGCCGGAAATTCACAATCTCTCGTCGTCGGCATTTCGCCAGGCGGTTGCGGAGATGCGCGACCTCGCGCGGCTCAACAAACTCAAGGGCGACGCGCTCGATCGCGGCATGGCGATCGTTCGCGAAGGCGCCTTCCGCGGCAAGGGACTTCGACCGTACCCGGTGCAGATCATGGGCGCGCTGGCGATGACGCAGGGCGCGATCGCCGAGATGGCGACCGGCGAAGGCAAAACGCTCACCGCGTCGCTCGCGGCCAGCCTGTGGGGCTGGGGCGGGAAGCCGGTGCATGTTATCACCGTCAACGACTACCTCGTCTCCCGCGACGCCGAGGAAATGCGGCCCGTGTACGACATGCTCGGCGTGAGCGTCGGGCACGTCACGCACGAAACCGACTCCGGCGATCGACCGAACCAGTACCGGCGCGACGTCGTTTACATCACCAGCAAAGAACTCGTCGCCGATTTCCTGCGCGACCAGATCGCCATGGGCACGCTGCGCAACGCCACGCAAACCTCCATCGGCCAGATGATGCGCGCGGGGCAGGGCGCGGCGCGCGTCACCGTGCCGGGGCTGTTCCGCGTGATCGTCGACGAAGCCGACAGCTTGCTCATCGACGAAGCCGTTACGCCGCTGATCATCAGCAACTCGCCGCAGTCAGAACCCAACAGCGAAATCTACCGGCAGGCCGACGCGCTGGCGCAGGCGATGGAACTGAACAAGGATTTCACCATCGACCGCACCGTGCGCAGCGCCGATCTCACCGAGCGCGGCAAGCACGCGCTCTACACGCTTTCCAGCGACAGCGGTTTCTGGAAAGGCGAGCGCCGTCGCGAAGAGCTTGTCACGCAGGCGCTGGTCGCGCGTCACTGCTTCATCCGCGACGAGCAGTACCTCGTCACGCCGGACCAGAAGGTTCAGATCATCGACGAATTCACCGGCCGCGTGATGGCCGACCGGTCGTGGCGGCACGGGCTGCACCAGGCGATCGAGGTGAAGGAAGACGTCCCCGTCACCGCCGACAAGGAAAACCTCGCGCGTCTCAGCTTCCAGCGGTTCTTCCGCCAGTACCCGATCATGGGTGGCATGACCGGCACCGCATGGGAAGCCAACTCTGAGCTCTGGCAGATCTATCAGCGGCCGGTAATTCGCATCCCCACCAACAAGCCGTGCATCCGCGAGATGCTGCCAACGCAGATGTTCGACACGACCGCGGAAAAGTACGACGCAGTCGTCACGTTAGCGCTGGAGTTGAACGAGAAGCAAATCCCCGTGCTGATCGGCACGCGCAGCGTGCTGGCGAGCGACGAAGTGAGCAAGCGTCTCGCCGCCGCCGGGCGAGTGCATCGCGTGCTTAACGCCGCCCAGAACGAGCAGGAAGCGGCGATCGTCGCCGAAGCCGGCACGCCCGGAAAAATCACCGTCGCCACCAACATGGCCGGTCGCGGGACCGACATCAAGCTTTCCAAAGGCGTCGCCGATCTAGGCGGCCTGTTCGTGCTCTCGACCGAGCCGCACGGCAGCTACCGCGTCGACCGCCAGCTTTACGGCCGCGCCGCCCGCCAAGGCGATCCCGGCCGAGCCCAGCTCTTCGTCAGCGCCGAGGACGACCTGTTCCTCCGCCACGCCGCCCACATCCGCAAGTACTGGAGAAAGATCGGGCCCGACCGCCTGATCAAGATCGCGCAGGCCCGCGCCGAGAGAATTGCCCGCTTCAATCGCAAGCAGGTTCTTAAGGCCGATGACTGGATGGATCAGTCGATCCCGTTCTAGTCAGTCGATCCGCCCCGCAAGCGCATCTGGTTCAGTATCACCTGGCACTTCGGATTCGCCGCCAACGCCAGCGGGAAATGCCGCGCAGCCGCTTCGGCTTCGGGGAGTTCGTTCAGATCCCGATACATCGACAATAATCTGAGCATCAACTCGCCGTTGTCCGGCTGTTCGCGCAGGTCGTTGTAGACCGGGAACGTCTGCGACAAATCCGTCTGCCCCGCAATGCCCGCTCGCCGCGCGAACTGTTCGATCGGCTGATCGAACAGTTGCTTGCACTCCAGGCACTGCGTGTGGCGGTGCGCTTCATCGGCCGATTCCAGCGGCGCGACGGGAATGAAAAACATCGTGAACCACCGGCGCCGCAGTTTCCCGACGAGCCGGGCGTCGTCGGTTCCACACAGCGGACAACGACACCGCACTGGCGGCTTGGCTTCGCGCGTGCTGATGACGCGCCAGCCGACGATGTACATGAATCCGCGTCGGAATCGCCGGGATGGTTTACGCATGGTCTCCCCTCATTACCCACATCACGATCCCGCCGTTCGCGGGATACGCATGGTTCAAGCGTAATTTAGAGAATAGTAAAACGCGGCGTCAAGATTAAACCGCGTCGGCGGACATCCGCTACACCGCGTTAGCCTACGCCGCTCTCCGCGGGCAGGTTGTCGGTGAGGAAATACTCCACCATCCGGTTCACGTGGGCCGACTGTTCGTTGTGAACCCACGAACCGGCCTTTTCGATCACGTGCAGCACGCACTGCCGAGCGATCGACGTCAGTCGCACGCTGTGCTCCACCGGCGTAGGCTTGGCCTGGCGTCCCCACAAGAGAAAGATCGGCGCCTCCACGTGTGGGAGCGACTTGAAGATGTTGCTGTCCAAAAAGCCCGTCAGCAAACTCGCGTACGGATACATCGAGCCGCGCAGCATCGCGTTCTCGTGCAGCTTCTTCACTTTCTCCCGCGTCACGTGGCGGTGGTTGAAGAAGCAGTGCTGCAGGAAACTCGCCAGCTCGTATTCGCATGCGATGGTGTTGTAAAAACCGCTCCCCATCGGAGTGGCCATCAGAAATCGCTGCAGCGGGGCGATCCACCGTGGCGATTCAAATCCGCACGGATCGCTCCGCGGGCAAACGAACACGATCTTGTCGATCAGCTCCGGCCGCCACACCGCCACTTCGCTTACGTACGCGCAGCTCATGCCTGAGACCATCACGCTCGTGCGCCCGCCGATTTCTTCAGCGATGAAGTCGCGCAGCAGCGTCACGTAAAGTCCGGCCGTGTATTTCATCCACGGCGCGTCGGACTCGCCGAATCCGAGCAGATCGATCGCGTACACCGTGAAGTGCTTGGAGAGTTCGGGAATGTTGTATTCGAATTCGTCGGAGCTGGCGCCGGGATACAGATTGTGCACAAGCAGGAGCGGATCACCGAGCCCGCTGCGGGTGTAATGAACTTTGCGATTTCTCCAGAGGAAAAAGCGGGACGACATTCTCCACCTCGACTTCCCTTTCGACGCACATGCCCGCGTTACGCAGCGGTCACAACGATAGTACGTTCACTGAAATTCTAGGTTCAATGATAGCCGTCAAGGAGGCGAAATTATTACAGGCCTTTGCGGGTCTGGCTCTCCCCGCTCCGCAAGCAGAAAAACGGCGATTGTCAGCGAAAAACCGCCATTTTGCCCGATCGGTCCGGCGGGTCTATTTCGCCTTCGTTCCCTCCAATACATTTACTTTGATCTTCGTCGGCTTCAACTCAAACCCGACGGCCGCCAATGCCTTGGGAAGCTCTTCGGGGTGAAACACACTGGCGGTGATTTCGAAATTAAAGCGATCGGTTGCTCCCGCGCCGGCCTTGTCGTCCACCGTCACCGGCTTTTTGAGTTCATGGCTGAGAAACTTGCCAACATCATGGATGTTGGCCGCCGTGAATTGCCATCCCTTGCCGGAAGTGCCGTAGCTCTGGTTGTCATCCGGCCCGCTCTTGACCATCTTCGCGGCCGCCTCTTTGGGAAGGGCGAGCGTGTATCCGTCCTGTTCACGCTGTTCGACGGTGACCGTCACGCCGAACTGCTTTTTGATTTGCTCGACCAGCGCATCAAACGCCGCCTGGGATTTAACGTCGTACCCTTCCATCTTGATGTTGAATTTCGACTTCGGAATCGCGTCGCTGTCTGCAGCACCGAGCCAGATTTCGCCGGGATACATTGTCGTCAGCACGTCGCTTAGTGTCTGGTTCTCACCTGAATACTGCGTCCCGCCGTAACTCGCCCCGGAGGAATTCGCATCGATCGCTGCCGGTTCGATGGTGATGCTCTTGCCGGCCGGTGCTTGCGCGAAGGCCACCAACGCGCCCAGTAAAACGACCACGATTGCTGCGATGTTGCGATGCATGTGAGTTGCCTCCGTTAGAGTCGCTCGGCCGCCACCAGATCCTCGTACGTTTCTCGCCGGCGGATGACTTTGAACGTGTCGCCGTCGACCAGCACTTCTGCCGCCCGCGGGCGATTGTTGTACTGGCTGCTCATCGCAAACCCGTACGCGCCGGCGGTAAAGACCGCGAGCAAGTCGCCGCGCTTCACCACCGGCAGGGGCCGGTTTTTAGCCAGGTAATCGCCGCTTTCGCAGATCGGCCCGACCACGTCCACCGTTTCGCCGTCCGTCGGTTCAAGATCCTTGTTCCGCGTTTTCGGCACGTCGGCGGCGCCCGGCTTGGTCGGCCAGATGAAGTGGTAGCTGTCGTACAGCGTCGGCCGGATCAGGTCGTTCATCGCCGCGTCGATGATCACGAATTTCTTCTCGCCGCCGGTCTTCCGGTACAACACTTTCGTCAGCAGGATGCCCGCGTTGCCCACGATGTACCGTCCCGGCTCGAGGGCGATGCGGTACGGCTTATCCTTCAGCAGCGGGATGAGCGCCTTGGCGTGCTCAGTCACCGGCAGCGCCTGATCCGGCCGCTCGTAGTTGACGGCAAACCCGCCGCCCAGGTCCAGCCACTCGATCTTGTGTCCGCGCTCGGTCAGCCGATCGATCAGCGCGATCGCCTTCGTTACCGCGTCCACGTACGGCTTCACCTCATACACCGGCGAGCCGATGTGCAGGTGCAGCCCGCCCAAGTGCAGGTTCTTCAGCCCGCGGTACTGCTCGAACACGCGCTCGGCCCGTTCGATATCCACGCCGAATTTGGTTTCCTTTTTGCCGGTGGTGGTCTTGATGTGCGTCTTGGCGCCGGGATCCACGTCGGGATTAATCCGCAGCGCGCCGATCGCCTGCTTGCCGAGCTGCCCTGCGATGCGGTCGATGTTTTCGATCTCCGCTTCTGATTCGATGTTGAACGCCGCGATGCCCACGCGAATCGCCTCGGCGATTTCCTCGTCGGTCTTGCCCACGCCGGCGTAGATGATGTCTTTCGGATTGCCGCCCGCCTGCATGGCGCGAAACAACTCGCCACCGCTGGTCACGTCAAAGCCGCAGCCTTCCTTGGCGAGAATCTTGCACAAATTCAAATTGCCGTTGCTCTTGATCGAGTAGCAGATTGTCGGCTTAAGCGGCGCGAATGCGTCGCGCACCTGGCGGAAGTGGTGGAGGAGCGTCGCCTTTGAGTAGACGTAAAGTGGCGTCCCGCACTCGGCAGCCAGCTTGGCCGCGGGGACGTTTTCGCAGTGCAACTCGCCGTTCTTGTAGTTGAAGAAATCCATAATCAGTTCAGTGCGAAGAGGCTTCGCCGTTCAGTTCTTTTTGTAAATGTTCAAACGCCAACTTCGCCACACCGGCCGCGGTCGTTTCGTACGGGTAAAGCTCCACCGTAGTCCAGCCATTGTAGCCGATGTCGTTGAGGGCTGAAAAGATGGAGGAGAAGTCGATCGCGCCCTTGCCGGGCGTTAAATGCTGATGCACGCGGTTGGAGCCGATGTCCTCCAAATGCACGTGGCAAATCTCCTTCGAATGCGTGCGGATGACCGTCGCCGGGTCTTCGCCGACGCAGTAGAGGTGTCCGAGATCGCAGTTCATCATCACTGTCGATTCGTTGGCGAAAAACTGCTGTTTGAATTCCAGATACTCGCCCGAAGTTTGAATAAACAACCCCGGTTCCGGCTCAATGCCCAGCACGATGCCCACCGCCTTGGCCGCTGGGATGACCTTCGCCAGCCCGTCCGCGTACCGCTTGCCCGCCTGCTCCCGGCTCAACCTCGTGCCGATCAGCGGCCCGCCCGGCTGCAGCGAAATCGTCTTGATCCCCACCTCCGCCGCGAGCTGCACGCACGCGATCGTGTGATCGATCCGCCGTTGGCGCGCCAGGCCGTCTTCCTCGATCCACGTCGGGTGATACGTATCGCCGCACGCGAAGAGTGTGAACGCGTTCAGATTGCTCGGCCGCATGCCGAGGTCGCTGATGCGTTTGACCACATCCCGCCGCGCCGCCGCGTTCATGGTGGGCGGGTACGCGTGGTGTAGGTCCGCCATCAACTCCACGCCCGCGTAGCCGATGCCGGCGATGGCGTCGATCGCTTCGCTGAGCGTGTTCTTCTTGAAGGCGTTAGTTGAAAAAGCCAGGTTGATCATGCGTTACCGATTAATTGACAGACGAACGAGCCTCGTAAGATAGTTTGCCGCTCGCGGAAATAAAAACTTCACAACTGTTCTGCGTCGCGCCGCCGGATCCGCCGCAACCCGTGGCCGGCCCTGTGGTTGAAGCATTTCCGTCCAACATTGAAAGGTGTCTGAAAGGTGGCAAAAAGGGACCCGTTTCGACCCCCCGGACTTCGGGCGTTCGAGAAATTGGGTTCGTTTGTTCATTTTTACTGTGGCGAGTGTTTGGGAAAGGGTGCCACAGGTCGCGGTACTCCGAGATCTGTGCCAAGGGCGTGAAACCGCACAGGCCTGCGAGCACGCCGACCTGTGGCACCCATACCTGTCCGACAAATTGGGTTTGTTTGTTCCTCCGCGGGCTTCCGTTTCCATTCCGACCTCCTGCGAGAAAATCGCTCCCTATTCAGTTGTTTCCAGTGGAACGATCGGGAAGAAATTCCCGACCCAGGACCGAAGAATCCTATCGCCGCCGGAGGCCGAATCAACCGGAAAATCGGCCGATTTTTGCCGTTTTCGCAACCCATGGCCGGGCCGGGAGTTGGGCCGCCGCGCGATACTGAATCATCCAGAAGCCGCCACCCGAAGAAACCGTCGTTCACGTTTAGCCGCGGCGCCCACGCCGCGGGCGACGATCAGTCCTCGCGGCGTGGGCGCCGCGGCTAAACGCCGACATTTTATACACTGCCACGTTTTTGCAGGGGGATCGAAGCGGGTTGGATTGACCCGTCCGCACGCCTCCTCTACAACGTCCCGATGGCCGGACTGAGCTACGAATCTGCGGGCGTGAACTACGATCATCTCGACGCATTCAAGCGCGCCTGCCAGGCGGCGGCTCGCACGACGACCGGCGCTCTCGCGGCCCATGGGATGCGCGAGCCGGCGAACATCCGCGGCGACTCGGCTTACCTGCTGGAATCGGACACCGACTACCTCGCCCACGTGGAAGAGGGGCTCGGCACGAAAAATCTGGTGGCCGACGCGATGATCGCGCTCACGGGGCAGAGTTTTTATGCGAACGTGGGCGTCGATACCGTCGCCACGATCGTGAACGATTTGATTACCTGCGGAGCGCTGCCGATCAGCGTGGCGATGCACGCGGCGGTGGGCGCGGGCGAGTGGTTTACCGATCCGCGGAAGGGCGACGAGCTGGCCAAGGGGTTTGCGGCGGCGTGTATCGCCTCCAACGCGGTGTGGGGCGGCGGGGAGACGCCGGCGCTGAAGGGGATCGTGAATCCGGAGACGATCGTGCTGGCGGGGTCGGCCGTGGGGCGGGTGTATCCGAAATCGAACCGCATCAGCGGCGACGTGCAGGACGGCGACGCGATCATCTTCCTCGCGAGCACGGGCGTGCAGACCAACGGGCTCACGCTCTGCCGGGCACTGGCGGATCAATTGCCGGAGGGGTATCTGACAAAAATTGAGGACGGCCGATCGTATGGCGAGGCGCTGCTGGATGCGTCGGCGATTTACGTGAAGTTCGTCGCGGCGCTGCAGAAGGAAAAGCTGCAGCCGCGGTATCTCTCGCACGTGACCGGCCACGGCTGGCGGAAATTGATGCGGCTGAGCGAGGCGTTCGTGTATCGCATCGATACGGTGCGCGAGCCGCTGCCGGTGTTCAAGTTTATTGCAAAGGCCGGGAAGATCGATCAACGCGAGATGTACGGCACGTTCAACATGGGCATCGGCTTCGCGGCATACGTGGCGCCGGGCGAAGCGGACCGATGCGTCGCAATCGCCAAATCGCAAGGCTACGACGCGTGGCGGGCGGGCACGGTGATCAAGCAAGGCGATCGCAAGGCCGTGGAAATTCCGTCGCTCGGGCTGGTTTATGAGGGCGATACGCTGAATTTGCGGTAGGATTCGCTCCAAACGAGGTTGTCATCCTGAGCGTACTCGCGAAGGATCTGGCTTACTCGTCGAGGGGACGCAGATCCTTCGCGAGTACGCTCAGGATGACAAGCCCCGGGGCGAGATCTTTTTTGTTGGTGAGACTGCTTTATGGCCAAGCTGTTCGAAGTTTCGCAAATCAAGTCGGTAAACGTGATCGAGTTGTATCTTCCTGACGAGATGGACTCGGTGGAGTTCGACAAGTTGAACGAGTCGATGCTGCACTTGTTTGATGGCCGATCAGCTGAGCCGTGGGTGCTGGACATGGCGCAGACGGCCTACATCGGGTCGGCCGTGCTGGGGTTGATGGTGAACATCCGCCAGCACGTGAAAACGGCCCAGGGGAAACTGATCATCTGCTGCCTGAGCAAAACCCTGCTCGAAATCTTCCGGGCCAGCGCGCTGGACCGGCTGTTCACAATCGCCAAGTCACGCCAAGAAGCGATGAAACTTCTTTAGTGATCCGGCTCGTTCGTCTCGCATTTCTTCAACATCGCTTCGATCGTTTTGTCCCCCGGATTCAACTTCAGCGCTTCGCGGAATTCGTGTGCGGCCTGCGGCTTGTCGCCGTGTTGGGCGTAGTAGATGCCGAGATTCACGTGATTGGATTCGAGTCGCTTGGCGATTTCGGCATTGAGGTTGGGAACCGCCTTGATGAACTGCTGGATGTGCGGGATCGCCTCGGTTTGGCGGCCGGTGTTCAAGAGCACTTCTGCCAATGCATCATGCGGACGTGGATAGCGTGGTTCCATCTCGAGCGACCGGCGCAACAGCGGCTCGGCGGCGGCGTAGTGCCTGGCGTCGACCTCCAACTGTCCGAGCATATACGGCGCGATGAACGACCGAGGATTGACGGTCGACATCTGCTTGAGCACGGTGTCGGTGTCCTTCCACACAGCAGTCTGGCCGAACGTTCGGACCGCCAATGCCAGCAGCACCACCGCGCACGCGCCGATCAACGGCGGCGTCAGCTTTTGCTGGGCCAGCACGAACGCGACCACAATCGCCACGCCGAGCATGGAAACGTAGAGGTAATGGTCGGCGGTGGTGGAAAAGAACTGAAACGAGAACGAAGTGAGGCCAATCGTCGGCAGCGTGCCGAGGATGAAGACCGCCAGCCCGGCGGCAATCCAGCGGCGGCGTTTGAACTGCCACGCCGCGATCGCGAAGAGGACGGCGGGCACGATCCACGTCCAGTAGAGCAGGCCGTCCGCAACTACATTCGAAGGGCGATGGCCGTAGTCCGGCGTAAGATTCGCCGGCCAGAGCAGTTTACCCACGTAAAAGGCGATCGAATCGAGCATCACCAGCGGCCTGGCCCAGGGGACGTCGCCCTGCACGGCAAAACCGGGCTGCACGACGCGGGCAATGATCGCGCAGGGCACGCTTAGCGCAATCCAAGGCCCTGCGGAAATCGCGATCTTCTTCCACGGGCGCACCAGCAGCAGGCGGTCCATCGCGACAACGATGAGCGGCGTCATGACGGCGGTGGGCTTGGAGAGCATCGCCAGCGCGACACACACCGTCCCGGCGAGGTATTTCAGCAGGTGGAAGGGCGGCGATGTCGCTGAGTTATCAGCAAAGGCGCCAGCCACCGGCGCGCCCGCTTGCTCCTTTGCGGGCGAAAACACCTGCAAGTACAAATCGATCGCCGCCAGCGAGAAGAATCCCCACAGCAGATCTTTCAACCCGCTGATCCATGCAACGGCCTCCACCTGCACCGGATGAATCGCGAACAGCAGCGCGCCGATGAGCGCTGCGTCGCGGTTGCGGGTCAGGCGGTTGAGGATCGACATCACCAGCGCCGCGCTCCCTGCGTGTATCAACAGGTTGGCGGCGTGGAAGACCATCGGGTTGAGTACGATGCCCGATACGTCCCGCTGCTGCAGCCGCGCCCCCACGGCGAGCACGCTCCAGACGGTGTACGTCACCGGGATGTAGAGACTGCCGGCCTGGTGTGTCCAGTAGTAACCGACCTTCGCCAGCGTCGGCGGATCGAGCCGCGAGTTGCGGCTGACAGTGCTGTCATCGTCCCACGTCGTAAACTCGCAGAACACCACCGGCGACAACACCAGCAACACGACGGCCCAAAGAATCAACGAGCGATTTTGCGCGGGAGTGGTCACGACGGGATGGTAACGGAAGCGGCGTGCGGAATCAGCGGCAGCAGCGGATGAACGCCAAGGCACAAAGAAATCCAGGCTGTACTACGATTTTTCTTCTTCTAAACTTGGCGATCTTGGCACCTTGGCGTTCATCAACTCTTGCGGCACGCAATCAGCGCCGCCATGCGCCCGGTGATGCCTCGGTCGCGGCGGTGCGAGAAAAACTCGTCCTGGTTGCGGTAGGTGCAGCGGTCGGTGGAGTCGATCTGCGAATCGGTCAAGCCGATCGACAAAAGCTGCCGGCGGACGGCGGCGGGAAGATCGACCGTGCCTTTGCCGGTCGCATCGCCGTAGCGGGCGATGGGCGGATGATCCGGGAACGCCCGTTCGAACTCGGCCAAGACTTCAGGGCCGACTTCGAATGACTCGAACCCGATGCACGGGCCGATGGCCGCGAGCAGTTCGGCGGGGGCGGCGTTCATCGCGGTAATCGCGTTCGCCAGCGCCCCGGCGATCACCCCGCGCCAACCGGCGTGCACGCCTGCGACGGTTCGGCCGTTCCGCGTTGCCAGAAGGATCGACACGCAGTCCGCCACGCGGATCGCCAACACCCGGCCCGGTTCGGTCGTCACGATCGCGTCTGCCTTCTGCCCGAGCGGGGCGTTGCCCGCGGCGAGCACCACGTCGCCTCCATGCACCTGGTGAACCCAGAACCGTTCACGATCCCCGCACCCGATGGCGGCCTGCAGCAGGCGGTAATTTTGCGAGATCTTCGCGTCGTCGTCCTGCACGTCGCAGCCGGACGGGTTGCCCAGGTTCATCGAATCGAACGGTGTCTCGCTGATCCCGCCCAGCCGCGTGGAAAAGGCGTGGGGGATTCCGGCTCGCTCCAGCAGGGGCGAGGCGTAGAAGGTCACTCCGTGATTCTGTCGTCGAACGAGCATCGCCGGCGATTGTGGAGTTTGAAGGGTCACTTGTCGACCCGCGACTCTTTGGCGTGCGCCTCTCGACAATCGCCAATCCGCAATCGACAATCCCTGTCCTCATGACCAAACGAATCGCCGTCTTCCCAGGGCAGTTTGATCCGATCACCAACGGGCACCTCGACGTCATCCGCCGCGCCACCGGGTTGTTTGATGAGCTCATCGTCGCGGTGGGCATCAACCCCGAAAAGAAAGAGATGTTCACGATCGAAGAGCGGCTGGCGATGATCAAGACGCTGCTGGCCGACATTCCGCACACGCGGGTGGATAAGTTCACCGGGCTGACGGTCGACTTCGTGCGGTCGGTCAAAGCCACCGTACTGCTTCGCGGCATACGCGACGCGTCGGACCTTCGGTACGAGTTCCAACTGGCGATGGCCAACCGGGCCGTGGGCGGTGTGGAGACGGTCTTTATCATGACCGGCGACGAGTTCGCGCTCACCAGCAGCAGCCTCATCCGTCAGGTTGTTTCACTGGGCGGCGACGTCGGCAAACTGGCGGGCGTGCTGCCCAAGATCGTGGTCGACCAACTCCGCGCCAAGCAAAAGGCAGGGTCGCTCGCGAGGGGGTTACCGGACGCGCCCAACAGCTGATTTTTCAAAGAGACAGGCAGAGTTCATTCCTACGATTTAAAGGCCTGCGAGAGGTAGCCTGCGAGGTCCGCGGATGGCAAAGCCATCGTGGTGAAAGCCGCGGCGGTCGCGAATCGAGCGGCAGCACAAACGAGCCGGCGGTTTGTTGAAAATTGAATCTGAAAACCTGTCGCAGGCGCGGAAATGTCTTGACTAGTGGGACGATTGTGACAACGATAACACCTGTAAACCTGCGCAATGCAGAAGTCTGGTGCGTCAACGATCTCCTATCGGCGCACTGGCGGAGTTTAGATGTAGATGCTTTCCAAAGACAAACGAATAAATCCATCGGTGGCGTTCGCCGGTGGGAAATGGTCGCCGCTCCTAGTTGGCTCTGCGGATTCGGATCGACAGATTTGGCTCAATCGGTATTTCCGAGGGGCTGAGTTCAATCGGTATCATTCATTCAGTATCGGTCTGTCCGATCAGCAGTACAACGACGCGGCAGTTTGAAAGGAGCTTCTTTATGAAGCAAGTATCGAAAAAGGCGGGCTTTACGCTCGTCGAACTGTTGGTCGTTATTGGCATCATCGCGCTGCTGATCTCGATCTTGTTGCCGTCGTTGAACAAGGCTCGCGAAACCGCGAACCGCGTGAAGTGTGCCGCCAATCTCAAGCAGATCGGCAACGCACTCCTGCTTTACGCCAACGAGAACAAGGGCCTGTTCCCGCGCACCCGTCAGACGGCTGCGGTTCCGGTCGTTGACGTCAGCGCCAATGGTGGCACCGACGCCGACCCGTTCACCTCGTCGGTGATCCCCGATGCGAACATCCCGTCGGCCTTCTTCCTGCTCATCCGCCAGGAAGGCCTGACCTCGGCTGTGTACGTTTGCCCGAGCAGCTCGGGTGAAGCAGACAGCTACTACGGCTCGCCGGTCAGCCTCCGCAGTAACTTCAGCGGCAATGCGACCAACAGCACTGCCACCGGTACTGCCAACGTTGCGAAGAACTGCTCGTACAGCTTCGCCAACGTGTACCCTTCGACGACCGCGATCGCGAACGGCTACAAGACGTTCATCACGGCCTTCTCGTCGGAATTCGCAGTGTCGGCTGACATTGCTCCGACCCTC
>Ga0070665_100001207_pt1 | contig 31493 bp, 24 predicted proteins | sample KBSS13metaG_FD_65862 | JGI IMG/M metagenome (GOLD analysis project Ga0070665, IMG submission 65862) | Switchgrass rhizosphere microbial communities from Kellogg Biological Station, Michigan, USA - KBS S1-3 metaG | ecosystem: Host-associated > Plants > Roots > Rhizosphere > Soil ... | reverse complement strand
GTTCTGCGGCGTCTTGAACACCCACTTGGTCTTCGGATTGGTCGGATCCACGATCCGCGCCGATGCGGCCATCGAGATCATCGGCGTTTCCGCGTCGGCGACGACGTCGATCATCGCCAGCGAATTGGGCGTCACCGTCGATCCGACGATGACATCCACCTTGTCCTCCGCGATCAGCTTCTTGGTGTTGGTGACCGCCTTGGTGGTGTCCGACCCGTCATCCAGGATGATCCAGTTCACCTTCTGCCCCGCAACGGTCGTGGGCAGCATCTCGATCGTGTTCTTCTCCGGAATTCCGAGCGACGCCGCCGGACCGGTAGCCGAAAGAGTGACGCCGACATTTACATCGGCCAGTGCCAAGCCCGCAATCAATTGGCCGGCGAGAATGCCGACTAGCGCCCCATGCTTCATTGGTCCTCCGATGACGAGGTCGTAGAACCCGCGCAATCGCACACCGAGAAGTAGGGTGAGCAATTGCGCGGACAGGACATTCTCAGTGGCCGCCACCGCTATTGCCGGGACATCCATTGTCACCACGACCATTGCCATGGCCCTGTGAGTTCCCAGGGCATGACGCTGCGCCATCCGGATAGGCGCATACAAAGCTTGAGGCGCTGTTGGGATCGCCGCCTTTGAACTTGTAGTACTTGGGATAGGCGCAAGCGGGCCGGGTAAAGGTGGGCCCTTTGGCCACAAGCGAGTCATCCGGCGCAACACCACTCTCGACCCAATTGATCATCCCCCCAAGCAAGTCAAGATTGGTCGCACCCTGACCCCCTCCGCAATGTTGCATGGCTGGAATCATGTAGACACGCGCGTTCGCCGCTCCGGCGCCCGCCGTCTGCTGCAAGGAATTGTAGAGTCGAACACTCACGTATGGCTGCACGAGCGGGTCGTCCCATCCGTGATAAACGATCAACTTCTTGCCTTGATTCAGATAGTGGCCGATGCCCTGGATGCTTCCACTCATGCCGTAGATTCCATCGAGCACCTGCATGGTGGTCGTCCAGTTTTTCGCCACCGTAAAGGTCAACGGATCGAACGTCGGTTGCCGAAACGCCATCGCCAGGAAGCCCGAGGCCAGTCCCCCCGTACTGCCAGGCACCGTTGCGGGATTGGCAAGGCCATACGGAGGTCCGATCACGCGTCCGTTCGTGTCCAACAGATCGCTCCGCATCGCATTGATGCTTTGGATGTCCGTCGGCGAGAGGCAACCCGTGGTCGCGTTGCCCGAGCAAGCGAGGACAGAAGGATCAAAGTGGCATGCCTCCGGATTGGCGATTATTCCGTCTACGAGTCCATCCATCGCGTCGCATGCCGCGAGCTGAGCGCTATAGACCAAGGCACCATTCGCCGGGCTAACCTTGGGAAGCTGCTGTATGACCGCCCACGAGGCAGTCAATCCCGACATGTCGCTGCCACCCGTATTTTCCTGGGAGTGGCCGTACACGCCGTCACCAGAAACCACGCCGTCGTAGTCATCCCCAAGCGACGCCATGACAACGGACGCGTTCTTTCCTCCGTTGGAGCACCCATCAAAGTATCTGTGTTTCGACGCCTGCCCATAGTACGTTTGCACCGCAGCCTTTCCGACAAGATCCGCCTGTTGGAGCGCCTGACTCGCATAGTTGAGCACGAGCGCCTGGTCGGTGAAGAAATTGCCGCTGCTGCTCCTATGACCGCCGTTTGAGCCGACCGCCACCATTCCCAAAGTAAGCGGATTAGTGCCCCCCGCCATGTTCGGGCTATCCAGGTTGGGAATCCTTCCGTCAAAGCCGCCACCCCCGAAATGCAAGTAGCGGTTGGCGTAGTTGTCTGGAAGGCGGACCTCGATGTCGGTCTGGGGTGCGACCGTCGCCAAGACGCGGCAGTACCCCGGTAACGCCGCAGTCGGTGCCACGAACGTTGCCGACGTGATCGTCGTGTTTGGAATCTGAAGCGAGGTCAGGTTTGCGCAGCTCGCCAGATCCCCAGGACCTGCACTCGAGTTAGACGCAGCGATTCCAGCCGCTGCCGCAATGGCCATGCTCAATACAGCGTGCGATCGGGCGCCGCGGCGGACGCCGAAATGGTTTGTGCTCATCATTCCTCCAATGCAGACGTGCGTGGACTTGGACGCCTCAACGCGATTCCGCCGACTCGCATGCGGCGGTTCTCACGGCTATGCGTCCGCGAACGATAGCAGTCGCACCGCCTCGATACAATACAAATGCCGCCCGCTGGAGAAACAATATGTATCATAGATGTGTCACGTTTAATGTCGAAGAGGCGTATCACGTTCTTTCGAGTTTCGCAGGTATATTAAGGCTAGCCGCATCACGCGAGCCCGTCGCGGTATGCGGCTCAACGAGGGCCTGATGACTCAATCCCATACGTCCTAATGCAACACATGTATCGCAATAATTTGTATCGCGATTGATAGCTCTTCGGGGACGACCGGGTGGAGTGGATCTAGACCATGAGACAAAAGCCAATGCAACCGCCGACATCGCCATGGGTAAGAGGCGTCTGGGCAGCGGCAAAGCCAAAGACGAACTCGCTCATCATTACGTTATACGGAGACTCCATCGCTCCCCATGGAGGAGCGATGCGATTGGGCGACTTGATTGAAGTACTCGACCGCTTCGGAGTGAACGAACGCCTGGTTCGAACCTGTGTCTTTCGCCTTTCCGAAGACGGCTGGCTTGTATCAAAGCGCGTCGGACGACGCAGCGTGTATTCGCTCACGCCAAACGGGATGCGAAGGTTCCAGCGTGCGTTTAAGCGCGTCTATTCTGAGCAGCAACGCCAGTGGGATGGATCCTGGACGCTCGTGTGTTTGCCTGCCGATCCTGATTCAAGGACCAGCCGAGAGCACCTGGAACGTGAGCTCTCGTGGGAAGGATTCGGCAAGATTGCTTCCAACGTATTCGGCCATCCATCTCCAAGTCTGAGGTCCTTGCGAGAGGTTCTGGAAGGACTGGATCTCTCCAACCGCGTGCACGTCTTGTCTGCCCGCTCCCTAGACGTATTCGCCACGCTTCCTCTTCGCAGGCTCGTGGATCAATCGTGGGACTTGGCCAGTCTTGAAAAAGGATATCGTGCATTCACCGCCCACTTTGCCGCGTTCGACGACTCGACGAATGCGCCATCGCTGTCGGAGGCTGATTGCTTCATCGTCCGCACCCTGCTGATCCATTGGTTCCGCCGTGTGACCCTTCATGATCCCCAAATTCCGGCCGAGCTTCTCCCCGAAGATTGGCCGGGACACTACGCGTATGAGTTGTGCCACCGAATCTACCAGCTGATATACCGCGAGGCGGAGACGTTCCTTGCCCAGACGGTCGGAGCATCGGGCGGTGCCTTGCCTGAGCTGTCGCCTTGGTTCTTTCAGCGGTTTGGCGGTCTGACCTAGTTGCTTCGGCCACTCGAGATGGACGAATCGGGATCAGGCGCGGAACATCGGTTCGCTGCGGAACAGCCCCGCTCAATCAAGCCTGCCACACACCGTACCCGCCTTCGCGCAGGTCGATCGCAAGCTCGACCTCCATGTCACGCGCCGCATCGTAGGACATCGGATTGTAGGCCGCGTAGATCTCCGGCAGCAGCCGCAGCCCGAATCGTTGCACGTAGCGATTGGCCTGGATGCCGGCCTTGTGCTTGTCGAAGCGAACGTCGGGATCCGTGCCGGTCATGCCGACGTAGACGCACGGCTTGCCCGCTCGGTAGCCGGGATTTGCCCTCATGAAGCGCGGCTCCTCGAGCACCCGCTTCGCAAGTTCGACAACATAGACGTGGTAGTGGCCTCGTCTGGGCATGGCCTCAGGAGCTTTGTTCTGCGCCTACCTTCCGATCTAGTTTTGGCACACTACTTTTGATATTCGATCGCAAAAAGGAGCGTCGCAGACTTGCCCGCCGTTGATGATCCGGGTCTTTTGATTATCCTTTGCCCATTTGAAGTCCACTGCCTTTGGGTGCCCCTTAGATAAGCAGAAAGCGTGGGCGGCCGGCCATCCACATTCCTTCGCCCATTCACGACAATAGTCGAGTCCATAGCCACCGACTATGGGATTGTCGAACGTGATGGTCGATTCTTTGCAGGTAACCGTACTGATTCGATCGCAAAACGCCGCATCGCACACCTGCCCTCCGTTGATTATCCGGGTCTTTTGATTGTCCTTTGCCCATTTGAACGTTGCTGCTTCCTGATAGCCCTTCGATTGGCAGAAAGCGTGCGCAGCAGGCCATCCACAGTCTTTGGCCCACTCGCGGCAATAGTCGAGTCCATACCCGTTAACCTGGGGATTATTGATTACCACATCGGCCAGACACGAACCGTGCGACAACAATACAAATATGAAAACAGCAAAGGTCTTCATGGTGTCCTCCCCGAGCTCAAGACGAGTACCCTCGGATACGCTACTCGTTGAGAATGCGGGTGGATACGTGAATATTACGATCGTAATCGATTGAGCGTCGCCCCCAATTTCGGCGCTCGTCTGCGGGGAGGCGTCGATGCCGCGAGTAACGCGCTTCGACGACCCATCCCTTCGCACGAGCAATTGCGGTATGCCAAAGGTAGCGTTCGCCGCTGACTGACTGCGCCTACCCGCTCATCCGCGATTGTCGGACGCCGTTAGCGCGCAAAAGCGAGTACGGGCGCGTCTAATCGACAACATACGGGGAATCACCGGCGCTGCGGCTGTCACCGAGACCCGGTCGAACTACGTCGGCATATTGGCTCAGCATCAGCCAGGTCGGGAAGCCGCGAGTGAGCGGACTTGCTCCCATAAGTCGCAGGCCTTTTGAGCGCAGTCCTTCATCGAACGAGATGTCGCCGAGCCACACGGCGGCCAGCGTGGCGACATCGGCATCAACCGCGACATCGATTTCGATGCCGGGGTCTTCGATGCATAGCTCCACGCCCGTTCGTTCAAGTATGAGCCAGAAGACACGAGGCCCCCGATAAACCCGCGGGACTCCGCTGAACCGGAAACAGACGACGACGCGGCGATCGGGCAGTCGTTTGCGATCGATACGGCGGCGAACGTTCCACATGAGGAAGCCCGCGTCGAGGTTCGAGCGCTGTACGCGCACGGTCCACCTCTGGCCCCAGCGTCCAAGCGCTTCGAGCGCCGGGCGGAACTCGTGTCCCGCGGGTGTGAGCGTGTAACGATGGCTGCGCTCGCCAGGTGTTTGCTCCCTGGCAATCACGCCCGCATCTTCCAGCTGGCGCAATCTCCGTGCGAGCAATGCGCGAGACATCAACGGTACGCCGCGATGAATCTGGTTGAAATGCTCGGAGCCCGCAAGCAGCTCGCGCAGGACCATTGGCGTCCAGCGCTCGGCAAAGACTTCACAAGCCACGGCGACTGGGCAGAACTGTCCGAATCCCGACCTCATGCGGCTAGCCTAGCTCCGGGCGGGAACCCATGCAAGTTCACTTTTTGAACTAGCGTGGGACAAGCGGACAGCAGATATTTCAGCGCACGCTTTGCAATGCCGGCATCGCGGCTTCAAGGCGAACCTTACAGACACACAGCGCACAACGGAGGGAACGATGAAAGCTCTACAGCCGGACATGGTCACGCACGCGCATCGGTTTGGAATTCTCAGATCCGTGGGTCAAACGCTGTATTCGGCGCTCATCGTCGCAGGCGCGGCCGGCGCGCTTGATGCAAACGCCAACATGCTGCAATCAGGCGATGCCGTCGTGCTTCATTGGAACGAGGTTGCCGTGAAAACGGTCGGTCCGACACCGCCCTTTCCTTCGTCCCGGGCAATGGCGATCGTCCAGCTCGCGGTGTTTGAGGCGGTCAACGCGATCACGCGACGCTACAGGCCTTACCTCGGCACCTTGACCGCCCCAACCAACGCCTCAACCGAAGCGGCGGCGGCCACCGCCGCACACGATACGCTGGTGTGGCTGTTTCCGACGCAGTCGAGAATGCTGGCTGGCGAGCGGGACGCCTCGCTGTCCGGCGTCGCGGAGGGCGCCGCAAAGAACGAGGGCATTGTGCTCGGTCAAGCGGCGGCGGCGGCGATCATCGCAGTACGCGCGAACGACGGCGCCCAATCACCGCTGTTCTACACGCCGGCGGGCACGGAATCGTACGCGTGGCAACCCACGCCCTCGTGCGCGAATGGTCCGGCGAACGGCCGGGGGCTTTTCTTCCACTGGCAATTCGTCAAGCCGTTCGGGATCGAGAGCTCGTCGCAGTTCCGCGCGAAGGCGCCGCCGGCGCTGGGCCACGGCAGCTACGCGAGAGACCTGAACGAAGTCAAGGCGGTCGGCGATCTGAACAGCACGCTGCGCCCAGCAGACCGCGCCGCGGTCGCGAAACTCTATGCCGCGCAGCCACCGCATCGCGCGTGGAACCTGGTGGCGCGTCAGCTCGCGGCCGAGCGCGGCACAAACGAGATCACACGTACCGCGCGCACGTTCGCAATCATGAACATGTCGCTCAGCGACGTGCACATCACCGTGTTCGAGTCGAAGTATCGCTACCGGACGTGGCGGCCCGAGACGGCCATCCATCGCGCCGACGACGATGGCAACGCACGAACGGACGCCAGCGCGAGCTATCAGCCGTACGTGGTGGCACCGTGCTTTCCGAGCTACCCTTCGGCGCACGGGGCGGGTGGTGGAGCCGCGCGCGCGGTGCTCGAGCGTGCCTACGGGCGCAAGCACCACAACATCACGAACGCCGACGATGACGCGCCAGGAATCGTCCTTCGCTACTCGGACTTGCGCGCAATCGTCGATGACGTGTCCGACGCGCGCGTGTACGGCGGCATTCACTTCCGCTTCGATCAGGACGCCGGAGAGCGCATGGGCCTCGAAGTCGGCGACTACAACGACGACCACGAACTGCTGCCTTTCGATGAAGCGGAATGGGTAGAGGACGACCAGCGGCGACATCGGTCGAGCCTGCCATAATCCGGGGAGAAGTCGGTGAGGATGCCTTGGGACTTGTCCCTCGTTCGAACAGCTCATCGTAGCCCCTGAGGTGCGCAAGGATTGTGGACATCGTAATCCGTAGCGCCAGTACTGCGGATGCCGCGCCGGCGTGCGCGCTGGTTCGCCGTTCCATCATTGAACTCTGTGGCGCTGATCATCAAGGTGATAAAGCCACAATTTCGGAGTGGCTCGCCGACAAGAAATACGACACCTTTGCCTCCTGGATCGGTTCAGATCGACACATCGCGATCGTCGCCGAAATTCAGGCCGCGATTGCTGGATTCGCCGTTCTGAATCGATCGGGGACCATCGCCTTGTTGTACGTTGCTCCGGAGTTCAGGTTCCGTGGAGCGAGCAAAGCCATGTTGACTGCGCTAGAACGAGACGCGCTCGCGTTGGGCATTGCCGAGCTTGTGCTCGAAAGTAGCATCACCGCTTTAGCGTTTTACGAGCGTCGCGGCTACTCGCGAGTGGGTGCTCCCACCGCGGGCTTCGGAATTACGCACGTCCATCTGTTACGCAAACGCATGGCGCCGTGACCAGGCGTGTCGTTGGACACCTTCGCCGCTTTTGTGCGTGCGGCCGCTACGAACCCATGCCTCGCCTGTGGGGCCCGCCCTGGTGTTGCGCGTCACGTACCCGCCCTAGATTCGACCGCGCTACAACACCGCGCCGACGCGGCAGATCCCGAAAGTGATCTAGCGCCCGCTCCGCCGCGACTGCTTACATTGCGACCAACGCGGCTTGGTTAGCTGACTGGCCGAATGGCGGCCGTTAACGTATTGCGCGCCAAAGCAACCATCGGTTAGAGTTTTCCCGGTCCTCTCACGACCGCCAGGTTAATCGGCGCCATGCAACCCTGTTCGTAGCATTTGTCGGTAGCGCGTTCGATTGAAGGCCCTGGGACCTGGGGCGGTATCGTTGAAGTTCGCAGGATCCAGGAGCGGCTGGCCATCATTCAAGGGGCACTGACATGTCTTTTTTCAATGATCTTCTTGCGAAACCTGCCAGCCTGTCCGCCGCATCTAAATACTCGGTTGTGAATGGCTTTATCTATCTTGCGTTCGGAGCCCTGTTCATTGTCTGGCCGGGCTCGGTGCAGACGATCTTCAGGGACGCGCCATTCGTCGGACACGAGGATGCGCTATTCCGTGTGACGGGCATGGCGGTAGCCGTCATCGGCTGGCTCTACTTATTCGGCGGGCGTTCGGGCGCCCGACAATTCGGCCCGGCTTCCGTACTCGACCGGGCGGTGCTCGTCCCTGCAGTGCTCGTGCCTCTCGTGATAGCGGGCATATTTGCACATACGCTCGGGACGTTTGCGATCCTTGATCCTGCACTCGGCATCGGTGCCTGGGTGCTCCACAAGCGCAATGCATAACTGGTTCGGCGGAGCAAGCCTTGACATCAGAACGAAATTCGTCGACCGAAGCGGGCCATACGCGATTGCTCGCGCTCACGGCCGCGGGCCTCGCGGTCGGTTCGCTGGCCGGGCTGGTTGCCACCGCGTTCCATGTCGCGCTCGACGGCGCGGAACGCCTTCGCAATAGCATGCTCGACTGGGCGCATGGTTCGCCTGAACTAGGCTGGCTCGCGCCGGTATTGGTCGCAGGCGCGGCGGCGTTCATCGCGCGCTGGCTCGTCCGGCGCTACGCGCCGGAGGCTTCGGGTAGCGGCGTGCAGCGGGTGGAAGAGATTGTCAGGGGTGACGTTGCCCCGATGCGTCCCGCCGTGCTTCCGGTCAAGTTCGTCGGCGGCGTGCTGGCGCTCGGGACGGGGATGGCGCTTGGGCGCGAAGGGCCGACTGTGCAGATGGGGGCTACGATCGGCCACCTGTGTTGGCGTCTCTTCAAGCTCCGCGCCGACGACGCTCGCGTGTTGCTGGCTGCCGGCGCGGGAGCAGGCCTCGCCGCCGCATTCAACGCGCCGCTTGCGGGCGCGATTTTCGTGTTCGAGGAGCTCCTGCGGCGCTTCGAGCTCCGCATCGCCGTCGCAGCGCTTGCGGCATGCAGCGCGGCATTGGTTGTGATGCGGTCGCTCATCGGCAATCACCTGGTGTTCTCGGTGCCGACCATCCAGGTCGAGTTTTTCCCGGGCTATTTCATGTTCCTGGTGCTGGGCGGGGTCATGGGCGTGCTTGGCGTTGCCTACAACTGCCTGATCGTTGCGGGCCTCGACCTTGCGGATCGCGTGAGGCGTGTGCCGCCGGAGATTCCGGCAGCGATCATCGGCGGAGTTGTGGGATTGCTCACATGGCTATGGCCGACCGTCGTCGGCGGCGGCGAGTCCCAGGTGCAGGGCGTGCTCGACGGCGGCCACTCTTTGGGAGCGCTTGGATTCCTTTTGGCGGTGCGACTCTTGCTCGGGCCGCTTTGCTATGCACCCGGACTCCCGGGGGGGTTGTTCGCGCCCCTGCTTGTCGTCGGCGCTGCGGCGGGTATGTTTTTCGGGTTGGGGGTCAAAGCGCTGTTTCCTGCAATGACCACGCCTATATCGGCATTTGCCGCGGTTGGCATGGGCGCCCTGTTCGTTGGAGTGGTGCGTGCACCTACCACAGGTGTTGCCTTGGTGGTTGAAATGACGGGGGCCACCAGCCTGTTCGTGCCGCTCCTGACTGCATGCGCGACCGCCGTCGCGGTTCCCTCGATGCTGGGCAGCCCACCCATTTACGATACCCTGCAGGCACGCGATGCCGCACAGCGGGCGCGTCCACGACAAAGTGGTCCGCGAAAGGGTTAACAGGAGCGGCTCAGCGGTTTGCAGCCATCCGCCGGCAGAGAGTGCGCGATCTCAACCTTGGGAGCGACTGTGCGGCATCGTGTCGGATTCTCTTCGGACGTATTGTCCGACCGGGGGATACGCTTTCGCGCGCTGATGGGGTCGGTGCTCGGTGCGGTCCTGCTTGCCGGCTGCGCTGTGCGTCCGGTCATTCCTGCGCTCGCGCACTACGAACCGGGCACCGGGTATCGGTGGTCGGAACGGCCCGCGCTTGCCAATAACGATGCGAAAACCCTGCTGATCCTCGCGTTTTCCGGCGGCGGCACGCGCGCCGCGGCGTTCTCTTACGGCGTGCTCGAAGAATTACGTCGTACACAGGTGGGGCGGTCGGGCCCGATGCACACCATGCTGAACGAGGTCGACCTCATCAGCAGCGTTTCCGGTGGCAGCTTTACGTCGTTGGCCTACGCCCTCTACGGAGAGCACCTGTTCGACCACTATGAGCAGGAGTTTCTCAAACGCGATGTCGAGGGCGAGTTGCTCAAAAGACTCTTCGACCCATTGACGTGGCCGAAAACTCTCTCGTCCGGGTTCGGTCGCTCGGAGCTGGCCGAGCAGTATTACGAGGAGATCCTGTTTCACGGAGCAACCTACGCGGACCTCATCGCCAAGCCAACGCCGACGGCAATTGCCAACGCGACCGACATCGCGACGGGATTGCGCTGGTCCTTCTCGGCAACCAATTTCGACATCATTTGCTCGGACCTGGACAAGATGCATCTGGCGCGCGCAGCTGCGGCCTCGTCGGCGGTGCCGGTCGCGCTGTCGCCGGTCACCATCAATAATTACGGCGGCACCTGCGGGTATCGCGATCCGCCCTGGGTCGAGACGGCGATCAAATCGCGTGCTCGCGCGTGGACCGGCAATCGCGCGCTGCAGCGCTACCGTGCGTTGCAAGGCTACGAGGACGGACGCGAGCGTCCCTACATTCACCTGGTCGACGGCGGCCTTGCTGGCAATTTGGGCGTCTACCCGGTCGTCGAAGCGCTCCAGGAAGCCGAGGCCAGCGAGAGGTTCCGCAAAGCGGTGGGTGTGGAAAGGCTGCGGCGGATCGTGGTCGTCATCGTGAACGCTTATACGGCGCCCAACTTGGGATGGAGCAAGCGCGAGACTGCCCCTTCCGCCCTCGAGCTTCTTCTGCAGGCCGTCAGCGTGCCGATCGATCGATTTTCCTATGAATCGGTGGATGCGCTGGAGGATTTGATAACCGAATGGAAATTAAGGCGCCAGGACGCGGTGGATGCATTGCGCCTCAAAGGTGATCCGATCCCCGCCGATATGGTGCCGCCACTCGAATTTTCGGTCATCGACGCGAGCTTCGATGCGGTGCGCGATCCGGCGGAGCGCGAGTATCTGCTCAATCTTCCGACGACGCTGTCGCTTTCTCCCGCAGCGGTTGATCGACTGCGTGCCGCGGCGGCAGAGGTGTTGCGAGACTCCGTACCGTTTCGCAAGCTGGTCGACGAAATCTCTGCCGAGAAAAACGCGTCCGATGCCGCAGGCCGGCGCTGACGTGGGATTGAACGGGCCGCCGCTCACGCTGTTGCATTACGGGTAGATGAGGTAAACCGTCGAATGTCCGTACTGATCCGTATAGCCGTTGGAATTTGACCTGATGCACAATGTCAGGCGACGACGCGACTGGTGCGACAGCGCTCGAAGATGGTATCAGTGCCAGGGGTTTGCGCGGAGCCACGCGAATCCATTGTTGGTGGCCGTCATCCGCACGGCCTCGGGCACGAGTGCGGCAAGTATCTGCGCGTCTCTGACCCGGTCGAACGTCGCCGCGGTCGCCCGCAGGCCATTGGGACCGATGTCCAGCACGAACGCCAACGGCTCCGCCTCCGCTGGATACCGCACATACACCGGACCGTAGCCAGTCTCCAGCCGCACCATCGCGCCGCTTCCCGGCGAGGTCACGCGCGTAATGCCCACTGCTTGCAGTTGCCGGGCATAGGGCTGTGCAACCTGGGCAAGGTCGGGTTGATCGGTCGCAGGCAATGACACGGTGGACGCACAGGCGCAGAGCAGGAATAGCGGGAGCATCTTGGCGAGCATGGACAAGGATAGGCCCTGTTCGGCCAGGTGTGGGTGACCCCAGATGCTTGGGGCCGCTATCGGCGACACGACTTGATCGTGGCGACATGCCTGCTCGACGCTCCCACTCCGACCCGCCACTGCCGTGCGCGTCGTGGACCCGGATGTCCGCCGGCGGCGGCATTCTCGGGCACTATTCGAGCCGAACGAAGCAAGGGGAACGCCTTAGCCATGGCCACATTCGAATGGATCATTGTGCTTCTGCTCGGCGCGGCGCTGCTCGCCACGCTGGCGCGCAGGCTCGGTGCGCCGTATCCGACTTTCCTGGCGCTCGGCGGCGCGCTGCTCGCGTTCGTACCCGCGAGCCCGAACTGGGCGCTCGACCCGCACCTCGCGCTGACACTCTTCGTGGCGCCGGTGTTGGTCGATGCGGCCTACGACACCTCGCTGCGCGATCTGCGGAGGAATTGGCGGCCGGTCGCCGGGCTCGTCGTGGCCGCGGTCGGCACGACGGTCGTGGCGGTGGCGCTGGCGGCGCGATGGCTGGTGCCCGGGATGCCCTGGCCTGTCGCCATTGCGCTCGGGGCGATCGTGGCGCCACCCGACGCGGCGGCCGCGACCGCGGTGATGCGGCAGGTGAAGCTGCCTCACAAACTCCTCAAGATCCTCGAAGGCGAAAGCCTGTTGAACGACGCAAGCGCCCTCCTCGTCTACCGCCTCGCGATCATGACAGTAATGGTCGGACACCTCGGATTCAATACGTACGCGCCGGTGTTCCTGCTCACCGTCTTCGGCAGCCTCGCGGCTGGCGTCGCCTGCGCATACGCGATGGGAGCGCTGACGAGCCGACTGCGCGACGTGCCAATCTCCCTGATCGTTCAATTCGCCTGCACTTTCGGCGTATGGATCGCCGCCGAAGCCATCGGACTCTCCGGCATTCTGACGCTCGTCGCGTTCGCGATGACAATGGCGCGGCGAGGTGGCCCGCAGATGCCGGCGCGCATGCGCGTACCGATCTTCGCCGTGTGGGAGACGGTGGTCTTCGTGCTGAACGCATTCGCATTCGTATTGATCGGAATGCAGTTGCGCCCGATCTGGGAGCGGCTGGATGCCGGCGGCGCCCAAACCGACGCGGTCGTCACCGCACTAGTGGTGCTCGTTGTCACGATCGCCGCGCGCTTCGCATGGGTGATGGCCTACAACGTGCTGATGCGCCGCCGTCACGACCGTGCCGGCGAGAGCGCACGGCCGCGGCCGACGGTCGGAAGCGGGATCCTGGTCTCGTGGGCCGGCATGCGAGGCATCGTCACGCTGGCCGCGGCGTTTGCCGTCCCCGAGACGCTGTCGAATGGCCAGCCTTTTCCGTACCGCGACCTGATCCTGCTCTGTGCGTTCGCGGTCGTGCTCGGCACATTGGTGCTGCAAGGGCTGACGATGAAGCCGCTGATCCGTCGCCTGGGCCTGACCGACGACGATCCCGTCGGCCGCGAAATCAGGCTGGGTCGCACGCAGGCTTACCAGGCGCTGCTCAACGCGATCAAGGATGACGAGACGCTCAGCGCAAAACTGCTACGCAAGGAATACGGCGCGGTCGTCGAGCTGAACACCAGCCAGCACCAAGACATGCCGGTCGGCGAAGTGCCGGGAGGCCCGTTAAGGCGACGCGCGATCGCGGTGGCGCGGCAGCGCGCATTCGAGTTGCGGCGCGACGACGTGATTGGCGACGATGCTTATCGGGTACTGGTGCAGGAGCTTGACTGGGCCGACCTTAGCGCCGGCGGCAGCAGGCAGGACTGACATTGCGCTGGCGGTCGGCGGCAAAGGAGGAGTCATCCCCATCGACCGGCATACGGGATGGCCGCGATCGATCCGATGTGCGCAACCCGGGAGCGGCAGGGTTCGCGACGCTGCGACCCCGCAGTTGAAACACCATCGAGGTCAATACGACCGAGGCATCCCGAGGTCATGTTGGGCGATGAAATTCAGGATCATCTCCTGCGGGACCGGCGCGAACTGCGACAGCCGCGCATCACGCCACAATCGCTCGACATGCATCTCGCGCGAGAATCCCATCCCGCCCATGCTGTGCATCGAGCGCTCGGTCGCCTTGGCGAGCGCCTCGACGGCCAGGTATTTGGCCGTGTTCGCCTCGCTACCGTAGTTCCGCCGTTCGTCGCAAAGCCACGCAGCCTTGAAGTTCATCTCGCGTGCGCACGAAAGCATCGCGTGCGCCTCGGCGAACGGGAATTGCACGCCCTGGTAGGCAGCGATCGGCACGTCTCCGAACACCTTGCGCTGCGACGTGTAGTCCAGGCCGAGCCGCAAGGCCAGCCGTGCGGACCCGATGGCCGCAGCGCTCGTCACCAACCGTTCGGTGTTGAGGACATCCCAAAGCTCGACCCACGCCATGTGCTCGGTGCCGATGATTTCCTCGGGCTCGATGCGCACGTTGTCGAAGTAGACACTGCTCGAGCTCAGCGTGTGCGTGCCCAGCGACCGACGCCCCCAGGGAAGCCTCAAGCCGTCACCGAGCGCGATAATCGCGGAGGCGTGCGAATGTCGATAGACTGTCGCAATAAGCAGAGTCTGACCCGTTCGTCCCGATCTTAATGAACGGTGTACAGCCAAACCCAAGGAGGGCATCGTGCAAACGTTGGCATCGTGGCCGTTGACGCGCCGATCGGCGCAGTTCGTTTTCGGATTCATTTTCGCGTTGGCTGCATTCATTCAGTTCGCTGATGCGGTGGCTGCGCCCGCGCAATCGCCGCACTGGGTCGCGGCGTGGGCCGCATCGGCGCAGGGCCCCTACCCCGTCGGCAACCCGAGCGCGCAGCCCGAGCTGAAATTCGCATTCCCCGACGCCGCGCGCGGTGCGGTCGACCAGTCCTTCCGCTTGATTGTGCGTCCGGATATCTGGGGCAAGCAGACCCGCATTCGCCTGTCCAATGCGTTTGGAACCCAGCCCGTCACTTTCGACGGCGTGTTCGTCGCGTTGCAGACCAGTGGCAGCGCGGTGCTGGGCGGCACCAGCCGTCCCGTCACATTCGCCGGCAAGAATGCCGTCACGGTCGCGCCGGGCAAGGACGTCCTTTCGGACGCCGTGTCGCTGCCATTTGTGACGAAGCCCGCAGATCCGATGCTGATCGGCCGCCGCCTCGCCGTGAGTTTCCATGTCGCAGGTGAAAGCGGCCCGATGACGTGGCATGCCAAGGCGCTCACCACGTCGTACGTCACCGCGCCGGGCGCAGGCTCCCACGGTGGGGACGAGGGCGAATCCGCATTTCCGATGTCGACCGCCTCCTGGTATTTCCTCGACGCGGTCGAGATGACGGCACCGCCGGAGACTCGCGTGATCGTGGCGTTTGGCGACTCCATTACCGACGGCACGGCCTCCACGCTGAACGGCGACGACCGCTGGCCGGACGTTTTCGCCCGCCGCCTGCATGCGGTGGCCGGCAATCGGTACTCGGTCGTGAATGAGGGTATCGGCGGCAACGAGGTCGTCGGCCCGCCGGACTATGCGGCCAAGCCGACCCCAGGCGGGCCCTCGGCGCTTGATCGGTTGCAGCGCGACGTCATCAGCCTGCCCGGTGTCTCGACCGTCATCTGGCTCGAGGGCATCAACGATTTCGGTGCGCGGGGCGCTTCCGCGCAGGCGGTGTCAGACGGCGTGCGCGAGGGCGTCAAGCGCCTGCGTGCCGCCATTCCCGGTGTGCGCATCTACATGGCAACACTGACCGGAGCCCTGAACAGCACGCCCACCCATGGCACGCCGGAAGTCGAAGCGAAGCGCAAGGAGTACAACCAGTTCATCCGTAGCGCCGGCATCTTCGATGGCGTTATCGACTTCGATGTCGTCACGCTCGATCCGGCGACGGGTGAGCTGAAGGCGGTGTATCAGCCCAACTCCACTGTGGGCGGCGCCGGTGACAAGCTGCATCCGAACCGGGCCGGATATGCCGCGATGGGCAACGCCATCGATATTCCGATGATCGTGGGAAAGTGATCCGGGTCGCACTCCGGAACAGGAGTCGCCGAAACAACAACAACGGGGGAGCAGATGCGCGCATTCGCAACGTTCATGAGGGGAATCACAGTGGCGGCGATCGCAACGCTGGCCGGCGGCGCGCCGGCGTTAGCCGCAACATTCGTGTACGTCTCGAATGCCGAAGATGGCGACATCAGCACTTACCGGATGCTCGATTCGGGCGATCTGCAGGCAGGCGCGCGGGTCAAAGCCGCGAGCGTGGTGATGCCGATGGCCGTCAGCCCGGATCGCCGCTTCCTGTATGCCGCATCGCGTTCGAAGCCCTATCGGGTGCACGTCTATTCGATCGATCGCAGCACCGGAGAACTGAAGCAGTTCTCGAGCTCGCCGCTGGCGGAGAGTTTTCCGTATATCTCCCTCGATCGGAGCGGGCGCTTTCTGCTCGGGGCGTCCTATGGCGGCAACGTGGTGAGCGTCAATGCCGTCGAGAGCGACGGCCGCGTTGCGGTCGAACCGCTGCAGGTAATTCCCGTGGGCCGCAACGCCCATTCGATTCGCGTCGACGCGAGCAACCGCTTCGTCTACGTCCCGACGCTGGGCAGCGACGCGGTCTTCATGTTCACGTTCGATGCGAAGACCGGCAAGCTCAGCTCCAACACACCCGCCGTCTATGTCGCGAAGCCGGTTTCGGGTCCGCGCCACTTCGTCACCTCCGGCGACAACAAATTCGTCTACCTGCTGAGCGAAATGGCGGGAACGGTCACGACACTCGCGATCGACGGCAAGTCGGGCCTGCTGACCGAGATCGGCGCGATCTCCGGACTGCCGCCGGACACGAAGCTCGGGCCGGGGCTGCCGCGTGGGTCCGTTGCGGGCCGCAACATGGACAACGACATCTGGGCCGCGGATCTGCACCTGACGCCGAACGGCAAGTTTCTCTACGTATCGGAACGCACCAGCAACTCGATCAGCGCATTCAGCGTCGATGGCGCAAGCGGCAAACTCACGTACATCTCGAATATGGCGACCGAGCGCCAGCCGCGCGGCTTCAACATCGATCCGAAAGGCCGCTTCATGGTGGTCACCGGCGAGAAGTCCGACACCATTTCCATCTACGCGATCGATCAGTCGAGCGGCGTGCTCAAATTCCTGAACAAATACCCGACGGGCAAAGGTGCCAGCTGGGTTGAGATCGTCAGCTTCGACTAGGTATCGGGCTCGGTGCGCGCCTCGGGGCCCGGCGCGATCTACATCGTGGAACCGACTGGTTCGTCACCGTGGGCGCGCCTCGGCGCCGCTACGGTGTGGGTAAGAACAGGTCGCCAGTGCCGGGTTTCAGAACGACGTAGCAGCGGCGCCACCGATGGTCGTCGATCAGGCACCAACGATGCCCGCTTCCAGCGGTGTCCGCAGCGATCAGCACATCGCCTGGAGCGAGCACGAAAGTCGCGCCGTCGCGGGTGGTGAACTCCAGCGTCCCAATCAGCGTCAGGACGTACTGCGTCTCCGGCGCAACGTGCCAATCGAGCGAGGAATGTGGCGGTGACTCCTTGAAATGAACGGCGACGACGTCGGCGCTCGCGTCGAGCAATACTTTTCCTTCGGAGACGTGCGAGGCATTGTCCGGACCGGTTGTGAGCTTGAACGCACGTAACATGAGGGCGCCCCACACTGTTTAGACGTGGCCGATCCACCGCGACCGCAAACGGGCGAATTCGCCCTTTCCGCGCAGCGTTTGGATTGCCGCATCGACCGCGTCGCGCAGATCCGCTCGATCCCGCGCGTAGGCGATGCCAAGTCGCTCATGGGTCGGGACCTGCAGCGCAACTGCGAGCTCAGGCCGATCCTTGACGAGCCACGAGATCACTGGAAATAGCTTGATGATCAACCCGATGGTTCCTGCCGTGAGGTCGTCCAGCGCCGCCGTGATGCCGTAGTAGGGGTAGTAGCGGATGCCTGCCATATCGCCTTGCGCGAACAGACGCTTTGCCACTGCATCCGACGTGTTGCCAATTTGAATCCCCGCCGTGAGGCCGCGCAAATCTGCCGTCGACATCGCATTCGGAGACAGCCGGCCGGTTGACCGCGACGCCCTGATCGAACTCGAGATAAGGCTGGGAGAACAAGGCGACGGAACTGCGCCCAGGCGTAATCGTCGTGCCCGAGATTACCGCGTCGCAGGTCCCCTCTCCGAGACCATCGAAGATTCCATTGAAGTCGTCGCCGGCGTACGCAACGGGCCGCAGCACGAGGGCAAGCCCCCGGCTGGCCGCTCGCATGAGCTCGATGCCGAAACCGCTTTGGATGCCGCCCTGCACGACATCGAATGGTGGATCGGGATAGGCCGATTGGACTACGAGTGTGCCGGAATGCAGGGTGCGGATCATCCGTTTCTCCCGACGCATGGCGAAATTACCCGACGGGCACGATCAACGCCAAACAGCGCCTCGACATTTGGCGTGCTGTTCTCACACCCGGACAGCGTGCGCCACGACTTGCACGCTGGACATCGGGCGAATCGGTGATCGCTTTCGCTAGAACGATCGGTGCGAACTGGCGTTTCTGGCGTCCACAGCGGCACGGTGCCGCGCAGCGTAGCCACCTGAGCGAATCTTCAGGGCCCGTCACCAACGCTCTAGTTTTCCGGATTGCGCCCGCAAGGCGGGCCTGGCGGGGCCGTCGGCGACCCGAGGGCGGGTGTGTTCGTGATCGCCTTCGTCGTGCCCGCGGTAGCCACGGTTACGCTCTCCCGCACCACGAAAGGCGGCTGCCCATCGGCAGGTGCGCTGGTCACGTTGGTGAACGTGCCCGTCATGTTGCGCAGTTGGATGCCTGCGCCGCCGGTCGCGATGCTAACGTTGTCGAGCTTCACGTTCCGGATGCAGGATTCGGGCAGACCGGCGATGCTGCTTGCCGCGCTTGCACCGGTTGCCTTCAGGCCGGAAATGGTGATGTCGTGAATGTTTGGCGTGAGTGCCGTAATCGCCCGTGGCGGATCATTGGATGACTCGGCGGGATCGCCCGCCGCGGGATCGTAGGCGCTTATTGCCAACGGTTGCCGCACGCTCGACAGGCTCAGATTCTCCGCGATGATGTTGTAGATGCCGACGGAGTGGTTGCCGCGAGCCCGGCTGGACTTGATCAGCAGCCCATAGCCGGCATTGGTTTCGACAATGTTGCGCGCGACCACGTTGTAGACACCGTTCACCGCTTCGCCGCCGATCACAATCCCGTTGCCGTTCGTGAAGGTGGAATTGACGATCTTCACATCATGGGTGGGCAGTTGCGGCAGACCGGCCGCGTTGGAATTGAGGCCGATCGGACCGTTCAGCGGCAGGCCGGACTTGAGCGCGACCGCGTCGCCACCGGTATTGATATCCAGGAATAGCAGGCTTGCGTGGCTCGAGCCGACAAGATCGAGGCCGTCGGTATGCGCGATCGAAGGATCGGGCGTGACGGTGGCCCTGTACTCGGACACTGTGATGTGGGTGCTGTAGCGAAACACCAGGTTCCACATCGGCGAGTTGGTCAGAGTGATGTCGTTCACCGCAACGTTGTCGCACTGATAGAACTCGACGAGCCATGGGCGCGGCACGCCGTTGGAGGTCGGGACGTCGGTGTAGGGTGCGGCGTACCACGTGGTTCCGTCGATGGTGGCACCCGACGGGTGTGTCAGCGTCCACCAGCTCGGCCCTCCGTCAAGCGCCGGCGCGCCGCCTTGGCCGTCGATGGTGCCGGGACCGATGATGCCGGTGTCTATGGCCTGGTACGCGGATACCAGCGCTTCGTTCGCATGGTACGGATGGTTGAGGAACGCTACCCGATACCTCGTGTGATCGGTGGTACCGAGGAGGGTCGCGCCTTTGTCGATCTGCAGTCGAACGTGGCTGGCGAGTGCGATCGGGCCTGTCAGATAGGTGCCCTTGCCATCTTCCACGTAGAGCCGCACGGCGCCGCCGCCAGTCTTGGCGCAGGCGCTGATTGCCGACTGGATCGCGGTGGTGTTATCGGTGACGCCGTCCCCAACTGCGCCATGGGTCAGCGGACTGCATGGATCGCCGCGAAATTGGGCGGCCGCCGGGTTCGCTGCCAGTACCAGCGCGAGTAGCGCCAGACAGGTGGCGCGGATCAGACGCGACCAATGCAGGGGACAGTTCTTGTTGCGGCGGAATTCTGTCGACGAGACTTGCTGTCGACCCGACTTGACTAGTGGCCAACGCATCCGCTAGACCACGCGCTTCACGTCGCGGACGGTGCCGTATCGGACCATGGAAAACCCGAGGTGAACCCCGGGTTCTTCGTTTCAAGCACTGGCCTTACGGGATGGTTCCGATCGGATAGACGTTGCCAGGCGGATAGGGCGCGCACGGCGCGCCAGCCGGTGTTGTCGCGAGCGGAGGTGTGTCGACCGATGTCAAACCGCCGGGGAAGCCGGTGCCGCCCGTTGCCGTCGCAATCACGTTCTCCTGCACGACCCACGGGGGGATCGGTGGCGAGTGCGTGGAAGTCAGGTTCACGTTGGTGAAGGTCCCGGTCATGTTCCGAAGTTGGAACGTACCGTTCGCGCCCGCGGGTCCGGCTGCACTCGACTCGATGCTCACGTTGTTGAGGTTCACGTTCAGAATGCAGGATTCCGGCACCCCCGCGATGATGCTCGACTGCGTTGCTCCGGTCGCAACCAGGTCCGAGATGAAGATATTGTAGACATTGGGCGTGTATTGCTGGATCGCCTGCGGCGGATCGATGCAGTTCGTCGTGACGGTCAAAGTACACTGTGTCGTGGCGTTGGTCTCATTGGGCGGGCCGCCGGCCGGGTAGTAGCCGTATATCAGGATCGGCTGTACGACGTCGGTCGCAACCATGTTGTTGATGGAGATATCGTGGATACCGACGGCGTAGTTGCCCCGGGTCCGGCCCGTCTTGATCCGCAAGCCCTCCGACAGCGAGGAACCAGTCGCGTTTATGTTCTGGATGCTCACGTTGTAGACGCCGTTCGACGCTTCGCTGCCGATCGAGATGCCGTGCCCGCCGGTAATGTTGGCATTGGTGATCGTGATGTCATGGGACGGCATCAACGGCAGGCCAATCTGGTTCGGGTCTGAGCCCGGGGGTAGTTGGATGCCGGATACGACATCCGTTGGCAAACCGGATTTGATCGCAACGTCGTCGTCACCGACCTGGATATTGATGGTGGAGATGTTCAGGAAGCTCGAGCCCACCGGGTCGATACCGTCGGTATTCGGCCCTATCGTGGGTGCAGGCATGGTGTTGGCTGGGTCGCTGTAGTTTTGGACGTGATAATTGGTGACCGTGATGTTGCTGCTGTAGCGCAACACCAGATTCCACATCGGCGAGTTGACCAGCGTGATGCCGTTCACCAGGACGTTGCTGCACTCATAGAATTCCACCAGCCACGGACGCGCCGTGCCGTTGGACGTCGGCATGTCGGTTTGCGGCGCCCTGTACCACGTGGTCCCGTTCAGGCTGGCACCGTTCCCCGGCGACGGCAGCGTCCACCAACTGTATACCGCTGTCGGCGCTCCTACCGTCGTCCCTATGTAGGACGGGTTGCTGGCGGTTATCGGGCCCGCGGCAAAGCCGTTGATTCCGGTGCCAGCGGGGCGGTTGGTCGAAGTGGACACGAGGTTGCCTTGGCCGTTGATGGTTCCGGTCCCGATGATGCCGGTATCGACCGCCTGGTACGCGAAGACCAGCGCCTCGTAGGGCGCGGTGGGCACGAATGGAAACACATTGGTCCCAGGCATCGGGTAGTTGAGGAACGCAATGCTGTATTGCCCCTGGTCGGTCGTGGCCAGGAGGGTCACGCCCGCGTTGATCGACAGGTAGACATGGCTCCTCAACTGGATCGGGCCGGTCAGGTAGACGTTTTTGCCATTCGGCGCCGGGTTGAGGGCGACGATGCCGCCGCCCCGCAACGCACAGTTGTTGATCGCGGTCTGGATCGCAACGGTGTTGAGGGTTCCAGTGTTGGTGCCGACGGTCCCATCGCCCACCGCGCCATAAGTCAGCGGACTGCACGGATTGCCGGCGGCCATCGCGCCTCCGGCGCTCATGGTCAGCCCCAGCAGCGCCAAACCGATGATTTCACCCAAATGTGAGCCACGCATTTGATGTTCCTTTGGACTGGTTTTAGTCTCGAGCGTCCCTTCCGACCGGGCACGCGGTCCAGCAGGGTTCTAGGCCCGGCGCCGTCGGCCCAGCATGGCCAGCCCGAACAGGCCTGTTGCCATCACCAGCCAAGGCGCTGGTTCGGGAACGACCGCGAAAGCAAAGCTGGTCTCCGTTCCCACGAATGTGGCGGTGGGCGTGCCGGGAGCGGGGAAGCCCGCACCCTGGAAGGTATAGAGGTCCGTGCCGATGTCACTGGATCCCAGGACATAGCTGAACCTGTGCATCAAGTCTGCATACGGTACGCAAGGGTCGCTGCAAGAAAGGCTCTGCACGACGTTGACGAAGGCGCCAACATTGGACGCACCGTTGAATCCCTGGTTCGAAGCAAAGAAAGAGAACAAGTCCTCGATCAGGCTCGAACCCAGGGAATTCGTCAGCGGGGACGTGAGGGATACTCCGTTGACGATCGCGGTCACGGACCCGGTCGTGCCCGGGGAATCTTCAGTGTCCTGCGCAAATGTTCCATCCCCGGTCGTGAAATAGCTTGGACCTAGATTGGAATAGCGGACGATCAACGTGTAGCTGTCGCCGCTCAAGCTCGTGGCGACGCCGGGCAAGCCAAACAGCCCGCCGGTTTCACTTCCCGACAGGATCGTGCCCGTTGTCGTGATCAGCAGGCTCGCGTCGGCCGGTTGGCCCGCCAGGCCGCCACTCAGCAGCGCACCCACCAACAGCAGCGCCTTGAAAAAGGTCCGACGGGCACCGTCACCCGGCTGCTTTGGCTTGGCTGCCGACGCCGGTGCAAAGACTGACAGTACGTTCATGATCTCTGGCTCTCCCGTTTTGTCCCCACCCACGCTGTGCGCGTACCGGCAGGCCCAAGTTCATCGAAAGACACAGATAAAATGCCACTGCCATAATTCGGACGCAAGCGCGCCCGGTTGCCGTTCCTCCGCGTCGCCTCCCACGTGACGGATGCGCGGTTTTGTCGTAACCCCTTCATATACATTGATAATCGATCCGCTACGACAGCCATGTCGAGCGCCGATCAGAGACCAACCACTCCTCAGAGCCCTGCAGTACAGCTTGTGTGTTACAGCCCGTTACAAAAAACTGACTGTTGCGTCGCACATAGCATTCGTCAGGATGAACGGAACAACGGTCAGGTCGGTGACACGGAACTGGTGCCTAGCGCGGACCGTGCCGCTACCCACGCCCTGCCCAACGCTGGCGGGTCTATGCCCGTGGAACAACGAGGCGCTGATCGGCCGGAAACATCGCCGAAGCTGAGGGAGATCAGGCCCATCCGGATTCGGCTTCAATTGCATCGTCAAGGCCGGGAATTCGCGTTGCCCCACCTCGCCGTGAACAGCAAGATTCGGCGGCACATCGATGCGGCCATGGTTCACAAGGCCACTCGGGTACCTATTCGTGCGCAAACCGCGCGATGCGCCGTGGCTGTGGCGCGAGGCCGGACTCGTTGGCTCATCGGGCACGGTGATCTGCGATCAGCTTCGCGCGTTGCATACGACGGTTGCCGGTTGTGGTCGGCAGATTGTTGACGGGTCCGACGTTCCTCAATACGTTCCGCCGGCGCGGGCCGCGGCGTTCCAGTACGCCGGCCACATGCACGACGGGGCATCATAGGCACGCCCCTGCGCATTGACGCGCTGTAGCAAGGCGAGGACGGGCGCACGCAAGCGTTGACCGTAATTTGCGTAAGCTCGAAGGGCGGACTGGCAGCTACGATCCACGTTCGGGCTGAGCGCCGCTTCGGCGAGGAAGGCGCGCACCGCGTCGGCATCGCGTCCGGTCAGTGCACTCGCAACCGCGAACGTGCTCCATTCAGCATAACGCGACGATCGTTTGGAGCCGCTCACAACAATGGCATGGAGCGCGAGCTGTCGCGCCGTTTCCGGTCGCGCTGGATTGATCCTCAGATAAAGTATCGCGAGATAGCCCGCGATATCGGGATCGCGCGGGTTCGCACCGAACGCCATCAACTCGATGTTGAGCGTTTTCGAAATGTCGCCGCCGGAAGCCCCTGCGCGTCGCGCCTCGTTGTGAAGCCATCGCGCATAACCGGGGATCGTCTCTGCGGCCTGGATCCACTCGCTTTCACTCGACCAAGGGCCATCGGCAGCATCGATGACAAACCGCGCCTGCGCTGGGTGATAGGCGATGGCCGCGGTCGACAACACGCGCGATACCTCCGGTTCGGCCTGAGCGGCCACGCGCGGGACTGCATCTTCGAGCAGTCGACGCCCCTGAGCGGCGAAATCCCGCGACTCGTCCGATTGATAGTAGCGCGGCGCGGTAGCGCTTCTCGTCGCTGGCGGTGCAGCAAGCGGGGGAGCGTTCCGCACGCTTGGCGACAACTGCGGCGGCGAAGGTGCTGTAACGACCGCCTCCGCAGTCGGGCCGCCCTGCGTGTGCGCATCGGCATATCGGGACGCTATTGTTGCCGGCGTGCCGGACGTTTGAGCAGGCGATTCGGTGGTGACAAGTGCGGGTGCCGCGGGCCGCGGTATGTCTACTTGGACAGGCGGCGTGGCTCCCGCCACGCTTGACGCAAGAGCAGCGCGGCTGCGCCCGTCCGCTGCGGGCGCGCGCGACGGGAGGACTTGCCGGCTTCCCGACGCCTGTGCAGCACGGTCCTCGACGGGCGCCGCCGGTCCGTCGCGGTCGCGAAATAGACTGAAAAGACCCGCGAGTTGCGCAGGCCAACTATCGTGCGGCTTCGCGCGCGCGACCATCCGCGACGATGCGGGCGAGTCCGATCGTGCGATGGAAGGCGGGCTCGCCTCCGGTACGCTGCCACCCGGAGGTGTTGGTGGGGCCGCCGTGGCATTGGGGAGCGCCCCTTCGACCGGGACATTTGTTGACGGAGTCTCGCTCGGTGCGCTCGATCCCGCTGCCGGCAGCGCCGTGCTGAGCGCAACGCCTTCGTTACCGGGTGACCCGGCGGCTCTTGCCGCCGGCTGCATGCTTGACGGCCGACTTGATGGTGTGGACCTTGCTGACGCGAGCTCCACGCGCGTTCTGGGCGTGGCGACCCCGGCACGGGGAGCTGAGGACGCGTGGACCGTCGGACGTTGCGCTGCGTCGGCGTAAGTCTTGGCCAGATCATTCGTGGCTTTGGCCGATGCAGGCGACGAGCGATTTGCTTGCGGCGCGCGGTTCGCCGCGATGCCTGGCTTCAGGACGGCCAGCCGTTTTGCGGCTGTTGCTTTCGACCTCAAGGGCACACTTCCGGCCCCCGCAATCGCTGCCACACGCGCATCGTTTCCCGACGGCACTTCGGAGTCCTGGGGAGACAGCGTTCGCGCCGCAGTACCCCCCGGTTCGATGCGTGGCGCGGCATCGGGCTCCGCCTGGGTCGGCGGCGCGTAGGCGCTGGCGTCTGCGTGCCCCGGAGTCATGTCGGCGACCGGCTCGGGCACCGCCGATCTCGCGGGCGCGGCTTCGTGCGCGGGGTTGCCGAATCGGGCAGTAGCGCTTGCATCCGCCGCGGACTCGCGCCCCGAGTCGGCGACCGGTGGCGCGCCGTTGGGCTGGCGCAGAACGTCTTGCGCCGGCCGATCGAACGGTAACCGTACTGTGGTGTCCAGTTCGCGCATGCGATCGGCAAGCGGGTGATCGGGATCGCCCACGAACGACGGCACCGCGATCGCGATGAGCGACGCTACCGCGACCGATGCCGGCAGCGTGCGCCGGGCAACACGTTGCGCCGCGCGTTGCGGCATGGATGGAGGTTCGAGCCTCGCCCCGCGCTGCTCTTCGTTCCCAGTAACCGCAGTGATCGCGGTTGCGGCACCGATTGGTGATGCAGGCCGCCAAGCCAGCTCGAAGGCGAGCGGCGCCGTCGACTGTGTTGCTTCGCCGATCGTCGCCGGCGAAGACCGTATTACCGTTCCTGCACGCCGCGCCGTGACCGGGGCAATGCGCGTCATCGGAGTTATCGACGTCAGCGGCGTGGCGATTCCCGCCGCAACCGTGTTGCGGGCGAGCGCCCAGCCCTCGGCGAGGGACGCCGTGAGATCGCGCGCCTCGAGCCGCGTCCACGTGTAGTCCATGAACTGCCGATGCGGCCGCCAATGCGGGAGGTCGCGGTCGTGGCTTTCGCGCAGCCGCAAGATCAGCGTCCTCGCCTCGTCGTAACGCGTCTGGTTCCAGTTACTACCCGGAACGTTCCCTGACGCGCGGCCATCCGCGGGCAGGTAGCGCTTCAGCATCGCTGCAAGGCTGTAGAGATCGCAGCGCCAGTCGAGATCCTTGGTGGGCTCGAGATCGCCATCGCGTCCCGCATCGAGCGCGCGGAGCAGGCGCGGCGACTGGTAGTCGTAGTCCTTTTGCCAACCAATCGGCAGTGCCATCGCAAGCGACTCGCGCGAAACCAGCGAGAACGCGAAATCGATCAGCGCCAGATGGGCGAACTGTGGGCGCAGGCGATTTGAAGGGGCATACGGATCGAAGTCCGCGGGGGCATACGGGATGCAGATGTTGTCGCCCTTGATGTCCAGATGAACGAGGCCGAGCGCGTGAATTTCATCCAATGCGGCAAGGCAATGGTGCGCGAGCGCCCACCAGTGCGCGCAGTCTTCGAAGATCTGCCGATAGGTCTCGCCGCTCCGCGTAACCTGCAACAGCGTGCCCCATTGATCGACGGTGATGCCCGCATCATAGGTCTGCACCAAGCGCGCGCCACCGAGTGCGCCACCGTCGAACTGCACGACGTCCGGCACGCAGCGGATGCCATGGCCGATGAGACGCGCGAGGATGCGCCATTCGCGCTCGGTCCACGGACCGAAGTCGCCGTCGATCGTCGCGAGAAAGCGCTTCGTGTAGCGGCGGCGCTCGCCGGAGGCCATGGCCTCGCGAAACACCTCCACATGCTGCCCGGTCGCCATCTTCAACCGACCGCGGCCAAATACCTGCTCGATCTGGTCTGGCGTCATCATTTCACCTGCATAGGATGGAGTTCGCCCTTTGGCGCGGGCCCGTGCGCCCCGCTATCCGCCCCGAGCGCAACGATCGCGCCGGAGGCAACTGCCGCCAGCGTTGCAATCAGGACGGTCCGCGCGAAGCGTGAGCGCGCTCGGGCGGGACGTTGCACGGCCAATACCGTGGCGTCGTCCTGGCTGCCTTGCGAGCGCACGAATTCGATGAGCCTTACGCAGCGGCGTGCAAGGGGTGTCGACCCCCGCAACAGGCGGCCGATGTCGCTCGGGTTTGCGTAACGGTGAACGCCATCGCTGCACAGTACGAGCATCTCGTCGCAACCCAACTTCACCTGACGAAGATTTGGCGCATCCACGGCACCGTTGCCGATCATTCGCGCCGGGTCGTCGGGCGACCCGCCGGGTGGCGATGCCTCGTCGAGATGTCGGTAGGTATCGTCCTGGGTCAAGAGCTCCGCCGCTTCGCGATCCGCGACGCCCACCCGATACACCCGGCAATCGCCGACCCATGCCACGAGCCAGCGGGACAGCGCGGTATTGGTTGCGGCGCACAGCGCGACAGTCGCGGCGCCGGGCGCGTCGGTACGGCGCGCAATGCTGCGTGCGATTTTGCGATCGGCGTCCAATACGGCGCGCCTGATGGCATCGCCGTCGATGCGGCTGGATCCCAGCGCCGCATGCAGGTGCGCCACGAGATCGCCGCTGGCGCACGAGGCCATGGCGCCCGAACTGACGCCGTCTGCCACGACGAACAGCGTCGCATCGCCGTCGAGGCTGCTGTAGCCGTCTTCGTTGACCGCGTGACGCCGTCCGCGAGCCGATACGATGCCGGCATGGAGGCGAGCGTCGCCCGTGCCCAACACCGCCTCACGCACGAAGGCCGCGTCCGATTCGCCGTCGCGGCACAGCGACCCGGTGACGTAAGCGAAGTCTTCGGTGCGCATGAGTGGCAGCCGCGATCGTCAAGCCTCGTGCGCCAGCGTCAGTGCGCAGGGCGACACGCCAGACGCGCCGAGGCTTAGCGTCTCGCCGTTCTTCCAATGGAACTCGGCGCCGGGCCCATAGGAGGATCCTCCGACGGTAACGCCGTTGTCACCGTGAACGACGACCTTCGCCCCGGCTGCGTCGAGCGCGACGATCTCGACGTGCCGGCCGGACACGTCGGCATGGGCCCCGTCGATCACGAGTGCCTGGTTGCGCGAGCGGCCGACGCGAAACGGCAATGCGTCCGGGTCGATCTTGACAACCCGCACACCCGACGCCATGCGGGCAGTGACGGTCCATTCTCGAGCGCGCTTGCGCGGCGCCGCAATCGGGGTAACCGGTGTTGCCAGCGTCACTACGCTCTCGGCAACCGGAGGCTTCGCTTCGGCGGCCGGTTCGACCGGTCGCACCGATAGCCGCGGATACTGCCTGGCGTCCCCGTGCATGTGAGCAGCAAGGACAATCCACGCGCCGGGAACAAGCGCAATTGGCGGCTGCCGCGCCGCCACCCGCGTATCGCCTTCGTCGCGCGTCGTCGAGCCATCCGCCGACTCCACGCGGATGCCGTTCGTGGAACCGGCGTCGGCGACCCACCACGAGCCCTTCTCGAACCATAGCTCGCAATGCCGCCGGCTCGCGTACACACCGTCGACGACGATGTCGCAGCCGTCGCCCTTCCCCACCGTATAGCGATGTCCCGTTGCGATGGAAAGATCGACCCGGCGCGCGCCCTTCCCATCCTCGATATCGACGGCCACCGGTCGCGCCGCGAGCGGCGTCCGCGTTCCTTCGCGCGGGTCCGCCCGTTCGTTGGCCAACGGCGCGGCGAGCTCCGACCACCGGCCGACGAGCATGACGCGATACGGCTGCGCGACGCTGCGCGGCGCGCCGCTGGCGAGCTCGGCGATGATGTCGCCGTAGCGCTCCTGGTCGCGACTCGAACCCGGCTCGTCGCGCTCCGCGTTGAGTCCCGCGAATTGCGATAGATCGATCGCGCTTGCGTTGCGCAGGCCCGCGATGATCTCCTTCGCGAGGTAGAGCTTGATCTGTTCGGGCCGGAACTCGCGCACGAAACGCCGCAACAATTCGCGCTCGCCTTCACCGCCTTCGCACTCGACCTCGATCGACGCCAAGACATAGCGGTCACGTTCGGCGATCGCGAGATGCAGGCGGAGCTGGTTGGTGACGAACTGTTCGAGCTCCTCGCGGATCGCACCGATCAGCGGCGCGTACGGTCCGAGATGAACCGGCTCGTCCGCGATCGCAACGCCTCGCCCGAACAGGCTAAAGCCGGGCTCGCGCGAAACGCCCGCCGAGCCGCCCGGGACCGTTGGCGTGCGCATTCCGGCGTTTCGTTGGTCACGGTCATTCGTTTTTCCCAGCATCCATCGCTTCAACGTCATGATCAGCTCCGATAGGCGACAACTAGAGTGGCGAGCGGGCCTGCCCCTTTGTGCGGCCGTACACGCGGCGGCGCGGGCAGCCCGTAGCCGTGCGCCAGCCGCTCGAGAAAGCGTGTCCACGCCGGCTGGATCGACTCGCCGGCTTCGACCCGCCGCCGCAGCGCCGGAAGCGACAGCTCGATCAGCACCACGATGGCGGCGATGTCGCCGAGCTGGACGATCGCCCGGCGCAGCGTGTCCTCGATGTCGGAGAGGCAGTCCATGAACGAATCGTCGAACGTCCAGACGAACGGACCCACGACCTTCTCCGAAGCTCTCGGCCACGCGAACCCGCGCGAACGGTCGACCGCCCGCTTCATTCCCGGCTCCAAGGGATTGCGCCGGCGTGACGACCCGCGATCTGCATCGCGATCTCCGCGGCTGGATTGGGTCCGCGGTCACCGGCGCCGTGCACACGGCCGGTGTCCGCAAGCCAGTTGCGCTCGGTCAGCACGGCGATCGCCTTGGTCCAGCGCGGATCGTTCGGGTCGTCGCGGTAGCTCGCGACGTACCATTTGTACGGACGGAGCGGCCCGCAGCTGTCGCGATCGCGCCGCGACTGGCCGGAGGTCGCCGCATCGACGGTGCAGAGCCGGGCGATTTCCGACAGCGACCGATCGTCATTGCGAAACGACGGCGTGCCCGTCTTGCCCGCGATCCAGTCCATTTGCGCGCACACGGGGCCGTCGAACACCTGTTCGCACGCGAGGCGTGCGGTGCCCGCACGGTGGCTGAACGACAGCCCACTGATGATGACCGCCGCGACCTCCTGTGGAATACGATTGGGCCGCACTTCCGCGAAGTCGATTCGCATCGGCGCCGACGGCACTCCGGCGATCTGCGCCGTATCCGCGCCGCGGAGCGCGTCAACAAGATGCGGCCTTCGAATTTCTGCCTGGCCATTCGCCGCCGCCGCGAGCGCCGCCATCATGCCCGCCACACCGAGTGCGCTTGCCCTCGCTTGGCCCTGGCCCCAGCCTTCGGAGACCATGTCCACCACTTCGCGGCGGCACTTGCCCCAGTCGTCCGGCGTGCGCCGGCGACCATCGGCTCCGGCCGCGCACGCCTGTACCTTCGTCGGATCAAGCGCGAAGTCGGAGCGGAGATGGAAGCGCGCGCCGGCCCTGTTCTCGAGGGGCTCGGCCAACAGCCGGCCATAGGCGACATCGAACGCCAGCGTCCGTGCGCCACCGTCCCCGTCCGACGCGTCGACGGTGCGTCCGAACAGCAGATCGTACTTTCCGCATTCATCGCTCGGCATTGCGCAGCCGAGATTCCACCCGAACTCGAGGGCCATCGCCTGAATTTCGCCTGGGCGCGCGCAGCCGGCGGCGAAGCCCTTGTCAGCGCAGAACATCCGGTCGAGAAAACGAATCGAATCCGAACGAGCAAGCTGTCCGCGCAGCGTCTCGGCCGTCGGCACTGCGCTGGTCGAGCGCGCCATGTCGGCTCGTTCGCTCGAAAGCAGGCGCGCCCCGTCCGCACCGTCGGTGAGGAACGCCGCTGCCATGATCGGCTTGATGGTCGACCCCGGCATCGCATCGTGGAAGACGGCCGCGTTCTGCAGCGCATCCGGCCGATAGCGGATCGGATACGGCAGCCGCTTGTCGCACGGCGCGGCGCGGCGCGGACCATCGTATTCGTGGCGCGTGCAAGGCGACATCGCGCCGGCAAGCGCTTCGATGCGGCCGCTTCCAACGTCGATCACCGCAATGGCCGCCATCCGCACCTGTGCGTGCTCGAGCAGGCGAGAGCCCACCACACGGCCGGCGTCCTCCTTGCGCGTGACGCCGAGCGCATGGCACACGTCGTCTCTGCCCGTGTAGCACGCCGCGACGCGCTGCGCGAGCGCCTGCAACGACGCATCGATCGTAAGGTCGATCGAGAAGCCCACGTCCACCGGCGCGCCGCCAAGGACGATCCGGTTGGGACCGCGGCGAACGCCCGGGGGAACCGACGCCGCATCGTCACCAGGGGTCGTATAGAGCCGATAGAGCGTTCCGCCGGGCCGGTGCAACGGCTCCAGGGGTTGCAGCAATGCGCCGAGCGACGGGGGCACTTTCCAGCGCTCGTCATCGACCGGCAGGTCCGGCGTCGGCTCTCCGGCAAGACGGAACGGCTGTGGCGCATGTCCGTTCTCGTCCCCGACGCCGCGCATGTCGGCACGCTTGCACAGGCGGTCGTCCAGCCCGCGAATGCCGCTCAGGTAGTAGGCCGCGGACTCGTCGTGG
>Ga0070665_100001205_pt1 | contig 31505 bp, 20 predicted proteins | sample KBSS13metaG_FD_65862 | JGI IMG/M metagenome (GOLD analysis project Ga0070665, IMG submission 65862) | Switchgrass rhizosphere microbial communities from Kellogg Biological Station, Michigan, USA - KBS S1-3 metaG | ecosystem: Host-associated > Plants > Roots > Rhizosphere > Soil ... | reverse complement strand
GACGCAGAGCCGGCGACGACCATCGTGAAGGCGTCGCACATCATGGAACTGCGGAACGCCCTTTCCGTCGCCGAAGCCGCGACGGCGCGCGCGCCGCAACGGCCTCCGCAATAAAGTCAGCGCAGGCGGAGTATGCTCTCTCCATGCGCACGCTCGTTTCCACCGTAGTGATCCTGCTCGCTGCCGCCGTACCGGCGCTCGCACAAAGCAACTGGTTCCAGCCGGCGGTACTCGAGCGGCCCGATGTGAAAAAGGCCTTGCAGTCGGTGGACGAGCGCTCGTCCGTCATCGTCGACGAATGGATCCGCCTGGTCGAGATGCCGGCGCCGTCGCGCAAAGAGCAGGCCCGCGCGCAATACGTCCGCGCCGAAATGCAGAAGCTCGGACTCACTGACATCCGGGTGGACGACATGTCCAATGTCAGCGGCGTGCGCAAGGGATCCGGCGGCGGTCCGATGGTCGTCTTCTGCGCGCACACCGACACGGTGTTCCCGGAAGGAACTGAGCTGAAGGTGAGGCGCGAGGGCGATATCCTTCGCGCGCCGGGCGTCGGCGACGACACGTCCAACGTGATCGCGGTGCTCGAGATGTTCCGTGCCCTGAACCGCGGCGGCGTGCAGACGAAGGGCGACCTGGTGTTCCTCGCGAGCGTGCAGGAAGAAATCGGGCTGCTCGGCGCGAAGCACTGGCTCGAAACCAGCGGCTACAAGCCCGACATGTTCATCGGCGTGGATGTCGGCGCCAACCAGGTGTGGTACGGCGCACTGCGCATCAGCCAGTACAAGTTCTATTACAACTCGGACGGCGCCCACACGATGGAGAGCCGCGGCGGTCCGAACCCGGCAAAAGCGGTCGCGAAGGCGATCGCGGCCGTCTACGATATCCCGCTGCCCCCGGTGGCCGAGGGACTCGACTCGTTCAAGCTTCCAGTGGCGAACGTCGGGATGATCGGCGGCGGGACCGTGGTGAACGCGGTGGCGCGCGAGGCGTGGTTCTCCGTGGACTTGCGCTCGCTCGACACGCCGACGCAATCGAAGCTGGAGCAGGCGGTCGAGGCGGCAGCGCGGCGCGCGGCCGAGCAGGAAGGCGTCGCCTTCCACATGGAGAAATCCGTCCTCCAGGACTACTCGAAAGCGCGACCGAAGGAGGAACGGCTCAATCATCCGCTGGTGCAGACGGCGCTTGCCGTCAGCAATCATTTCCGAAAGGCGGGCACTCCGGCCATCGTTCCCGCCGACGTCGGCTCCACCGACGCCAACAACGCCGTGGCGCTTGGCATTCCAGCCGTGGCCATCGGCGCGACGCTGGAGCACATGCCGCATCGCCTCGAAGAAACGGCCGAAGCCAGCAGCATCGTCCCCGGCATCAAGTCGCTGGTGACGCTCGCGGTGACGCTCACCAGCCACCAATAGAAACGGCGGACACGCCGATGCCCAAGATCGAATACACCGCGATGTTGCTCGGCGCCACCGGCAATGTGGGCGGGCGCATCCTGCACCTGCTCGAGCAGAGCCCGCTGTGCCGGAAGGTGATCGTCGTGACTCGGCGCAACGTGGCGGAGCTCGCGAACCCCAAGGTGCAGCAGGTCGTCGTGAACATGGACAAGCTGGAAGAGGAGCTCGCGCCGCACGCCAGGGGCGTCGACATCGCGCTCGCGGCGTTCGGCGTCGGTAAAGGCAGCGCGAAGATGGCGGATGAAGAGGTGCGCAAGATCGAGATCACCTACCCCACGGCCTTTGCATCTGCCGCGAAGGCGGGCGGCGCTCGCGTGCTGGCGATGATGACGGCCGCCGGCGCCAACTCCCAGTCGTCGAACAAGTACATTCGCAACATCGGAGACAAAGAGAAGAAGTCTGAGGCGCTCGAGTTCGACTTCCTCGGGCTCTACCGCCCTGCCGTGATCCTCGGCAACTCCAACACACCCTCTGCGCTGGGTTTTGTCATGCCGCTGGTTCACTGGGCGCTGCCGTCTCGCTACCACTCGATTCACAAGAACGACCTGGCGCGCGCCATGGTCGCGCAGTCGGAGGAGGCGTACCTCGCGCTCGCGCAGGGCAAAGGCCCCTCGGCTCCGATGGTGAAGACGCTCGAGTACAAGGACATGGAGCCGTTCTTCGTGGCGGGTGACCGCGACTAGCAACCGCGAGACATCGGAAGAACCTATTGGCTCCGCTTGCCTCGACTTTCCTGAATGAGATTCGCCAGCAACACGCTGACGAGCGAGTTGCTGTCCGACCCATTTGCCCCACCGCCGCCGCTCACGACGACGTCAGGCACCAGCTTGAAACCGCTCGCCGCCAGCGCCTTTGAAATTTCGATTCCCGCATAGTTTCCCGAGTCCATCGACGCGATCTTCAGCTTGATCACGTCCGCTTCCGCGGTGCCGACGGCCTTCGTTTTTTCGGCGTCGGCGCTGCCGGTCGCTCTCGTCGCATAGGCCTCGCCATCCGCAACGAGCTTGCGCGACGCCGCCTGGCCTTCTGCCGTCTTGACCGCCGCGCTCGCCTGAAACTCCTGGATCTGCACCTGGCGCTGGGCCGCGACGACGCTCGCCTGCGTGTCGGCCATCGCCGTGGCCTGCTGCAGCTCCTTTCGCGTCTCCTCGGCAAGGCGCTGGGTGTCGTAGGTGACTTTCTCCTGCTCGGCGAGCTTTCGATCGGTCAGCGTTGTCATCAACGCCTCGGGCGGGGTGATGTCCCCGATCAGCGTGTCGACCGCCACGACGTTGTAGTCGCTCAGCGCCGACGCGATCTGTTTTCTCGCATCCTCCTGCCGTTCGCGCCGGGTTCGCAGGAAGTCGATGACATCTGAACCCTGCGCCGCGTTTCTGAAGTAGTTGCCGATGGTGGGCTCGAGCACCTGCGTGACCAGATTCACCATGCTGCCGAATCGTGCGATGACCTTCGGCGCCTCGGAGCGAGGGATGTGGATAATCTGGCTGACGTCGAGATTGAACGTGAAGCCATCCGACGAGCGGACGGTGATGGTGGAGAGATTCTTGTCCAGGTTGTGCGCTTCCGTCTTACCGGTCGCCCAGTTCAGCACCACATTGGCGGTCGGGACGATTTCGACGCGATGCGTGTAGGTGTTGATCGGATACTTCCCCGGATCCATCGGCTCGACCCACACACCTTTCTCGCCTTTGTTGACGAGATTGCCGTGCTTGAAGGCGTCTCCGGTCACGTCGCGGCCTTCGCGGCCGACGTAGGCGATCACCACGCCGACGTTGGCGATGGGCACGATCGTGGTTTCCTTGATCTCCACCGTCGCAAACCGGGGGTTGATGAAATAGCGGCCGGCGAGAATGACCTGCTCCTGCAGTCCTTTGCCGCCGCCGCCGTCGACGAAAGCCTGCGCATCCTGAAACGAGTTGTGCCCGTCCACCGGCTGGCTGGCAATCTCTCCCGCCGCCAGCGGGCGGCCCTCTTTCGTCGTGACGATGCCGACCATGTTGTCGGGGACGTCGAGCACCTTGACCGCTTGCACGGTGAACAGCGCGGTGTTGATGCGATAAGTCCCCGGCGGGATTACCGTCATCTGCGGACCGCGTTCCCCGCCGCCCTCGAGAAACGCGCGCGCGTCCTGAAACGAATTGCACTCCACACGGCGCGCAAGCACGTGACCATCCGTCAAAGGGTGACCGTCGCGGGCTTCCACGATGCCTATCGTGTCCTGCGTGATCGTGATGAACTTCTGCAGCGTGACGATGTACTGCCACGGCCAGAGACCAAAGTGCAGGCCCGGCGCCAGCGCGTCGGCCTGGAGGCCCGCCTCGCCATGCAGCGCGATGATCGCGCCTGGCGGCAGCGTTCGATGCTGCCCGACGACTGCGTACCGCTTGTTGACGATACCGGCCGAGTCCTCCGGCACGATCACCACGCCGAAGAGACGCGCAATCGCCCGATAGAACAGGAGGATCGCCAGCACCACGACGGCCACCGTCAGCGCCGGCAGCAGCGTCAACAATTGAGAGTCAGTCACATTGGGCTCCGCAAGAAAGACACGGCGAGTATAGGCGAACGGCCAACGCGACGAACGCACCTTCGAAAACGAAATCGAGGGTTGGTCATCGTCCTGGCGCGTGAGGTCACGCCGGCCAGGACCTGCGGTCGAGGGAGGAATCTACAAGCTAGTCGGCAGTCCGGATGTGGCCCACGTTCAGATGTTCTTTCCCGAGGAGCGGGAGCAGCACTCGTTCACGGCGTCCCGTTGGTCCGAGGAGTGTGTCGACACCGAAGGCGGCCAGGATTGCCAGACACGGCAAGACAGGAACGGAGTAGCGGCCGAGGGGAACGAGCGTCGCCACGAACACATTCAAAACGAGGATGGGCAGGAGCAAGAGCCACGACGGACGATTTTCCCCGCGGCCACGTCTCAGCCCCACAAACGCGAGAACCCAGCCCGCAACGGCCAGGGCCGCGGGGACCAGTGAGTTTGTCAGACTGGTCATCTCGTACCAGAACGTAAAGAAGCCGACGACCACTTTTCGTGCGGTCTCGAACGGATGTCTGATGATCATCTGCTTCATGACGCGCTGATTGTTCACTTCATCGACCACTTCGTCATCGCTCCACGTCACGCCCGCCTGTTTCGCGATCCCTCGAAACAGCGCGTTCGACTCGTTCTCGGCATCGACATACGGTGGCTTCTGAAGCGTGGCGAATTCCAGACGAGTGAAGATGTAGCCCCGCAAGAACGCGTCCGCTGTGCCAGGAGTCAGCGGGACGAACTTGCCGCCGCTCACTTGATAGTTTCGGTACGTCCACGGAGCGACGACCACCGCCATCGTCAGAAACATCGCCATCACGGGACCCAACCGTTTGATTGATCGGTCAGGCTGTCGTAGGGCGCGCAGGGCGCAGCCCGCACCGAACACGACGACGAACGGGAGCATCACGCCCTTTGTCAGTGTCGCGATCATCCCGATTGCGCCGAGCAGGGCGCCATTGCCGATGGTGGGCCGATCGTAAAACCGAACCGCGCACCAGACCGTCGACATGGACATGAACACCAGCAGCGTCTCGGTGTGCAGATCGGCGACGTAACGAAGCAGCATCGGGTGGAGCGCCGTCAGCAACGCGGCGATGAAGGCCGTCCGCGCATTGTAGAGACGGCTGGCGAGCGAGAACGTCAGGATCGTTGTTCCAGCGTGAAGAAAACACTGGATCACTTGCACGGTCACGTCGCTGCCGCCCAGCCAGTAAACGGCCGCGAGCAAGTGCGGGTACAACATCGCGGCACGGCGCGTCAGCTTGTCGAACCCGTGCTCCAGGAATCCTCTGGCGATTCTTCCGTAGTCGTAAGGATCGCCAACGTTGTTGACGACACCCTGGTTCCCGAAGACCCAGAAGACAGTTGCCAGAGACGCGGCAAGAGCCACGGCTGCCGAAATCCACAAGCGTGCAACGACGCTTCCGCGATGCGCCTTTGTCGCATCGTCATCCCAGAGCATCTACAGTCTTTCCCGCCAACGAACTTTACTGTCGGCATATGACGTCTTCGTAACATTTGCCGACAGTGCCCTGGAGGCCGCTGAACTTGCTCTACTCTTCTGAACAGAATCATGTCTGGCCTCGCGACTCTTCGGCGCTGAATGACTGCCCTGGACGCATACGGAGTCGGCGGTCTTGCGCTTGTCGTTCTCGTCTTTGTGTCTGTACGGCACGTTTCCGTCTACGCGATGCTCGGCGTAGCAGTCATCGGGGGATTCGTGCTGGCAACGTCCCGATCCGCGAGCGCGCACACGGCGTCGACGCGCCTGGTGATCGCGATTGGCCTGAGCGCCTGGGTGTTCGGCCTTCTCATCGTGCGCGTGATGCTGGTTCGAAGCGTCAGCCTTCGTTTACTTGCCCGGATCGACAGCTCCAGCCGCGATGCGTTCGACGCGGGCATTCGAGCACGGATCGGCGACATGCAGAGGTTTCACCTCGTTCGTGAAACGACGGGCGGCAACATGCTGACAGGGTTTGGCGAGCTCGTGGGCGGGCTGGTCGCGGCGTGCTATATCGTGCTTGGCATCGAGGCATGAACGACATCGCGATCGTCGTGGTCGCGTTGATTGCGGCGATGTGGATCAGTGAGCTTGCACTGAGGGGAACGAAGCTGCAAACAGGGCTTGCGCGCGTCCTCGCGGCGTGGGGAAGCGTGTACGCGCTTACCCTCGGCTACACGCTGCTCCGATCGGGGATCAGCCCGATCGGGTTCACCATCCTCTGGGGTGGTGCCTTCCTCAGCTGGTTCGGCCTGCGAAGCCATGCGGAGAGCTCGATCCTTCTCCGCATGCTCGTCATGCTGCGGCGGGGGGCGAGCTCAGACGAGGAGTTAGTCGCTCGCTACGTGTCGCTGTATGGCGAGACCGCACGGATCGACGAACTCTGCCGGGGAGGCCTGGCGCAGAAGGCTCGCGGCAGCTTTACGGTGACGGCCAAGGGAAGCACCGTCCTTCGCGTGGTCTCGAAGCTGCGATGACGATTGGGGCCATCGGCATCTCGACGGTACAGGTGAACGGCCGTTCCTCCGTCCGGCTGACCACGTATGTATAGCGCAACGGCGGAGGCCGTCGGACTATCGCGGGCCCGCGCGATCGCAAGAGTGCTCCGCCCTCACCAGTGGGCGAAGAACGCGCTCGTCGTCTTGCCGCTCGTGCTGGCGCCGGCGCGTCCGACGATCCATCAAATCGTGTCGGCCGTCCTCGCCGGCGTGGCCTTCAGCCTCTGCGCGTCTGCCGGCTACGTGTTCAACGATCTGATGGACGTCGAGGCCGATCGCATGCATCGCACCAAGAGATCTCGCCCGTTTGCTTCGGGCGATTTGCCCCTTGCGTTTGGACCGCCGCTGCTCCTGACGCTCATTGTCGCGAGCGTTGTCATCGCCTGGAGGTCGCTGCCTCTGGGCTTCATGGTGATGCTCGCTCTCTATCTGGTGCTGACGCTCAGCTACTCGTCGCTCTTCAAGAGCAAGCTCGTCGTTGACGTCGTCGTGCTCGCGTGGCTGTACACGCATCGCGTGCTCGCCGGAGGAATCGCCACCGGCATCACGGTGAGCTCATGGCTGCTGGCATTCACCATGTTCATCTTCACCAGCCTCGCGTTCGCGAAGCGATACGTCGAGTTGCGCCTGGCAACCGACAGCGGTGGCCTCAAGAGCCGCGGCTACAAGGCCGGCGATCTCGAGATGGTGGCTTCCATGGGTCCCACAGCCGGGTACATGGCCGTGCTCGTGTTTTGCCTGTACGTGGACAGCAACGTCGTCGCCGAGAGATACCGCATGCCGGTCGTGCTGTGGTTCGTCGCCCCGGTGCTGCTGTACTGGGTCAGCCGGGTCTGGTTCCTGGCGCATCGAGGTCAGATGCACGACGATCCGGTCAAGTTCGCGCTTGTGGATACTCGCAGCTGGATCTGCGCGATCGTGATCGTCCTCGTCGCGACGCTCGCGAGATTCTGGCCGATCTAGCCGACTCACTATTCCAGCGCCCGGCGTTGACTCCGCGCGCTGATCACGCGCGGCCGTTCCATCGTCAGCTCATACCTATCGCAACCTGTGGGCGCTTCAGGAACGATGGAGCACCGGCAAGGAACCACAGCGCAATCACGCTGTCGAAGACCATGCAGCCGAACGCGGAGCTCGGCATGAACGGCCAAATCGGATTGCCCCACAAGTGATGCGCAATGTCCCAGCCGGCGTGAATGAGCCAGCCGGCACCAATCCATTGGTACGACCGTAGCGCTCGAAATCCGATCGCGGCGCCTGCGACCGGGTAGATCAGTTCCCACAGACCGAATCCGCCGCTCAGGTACACGCCGCTCGCGCCCGCGAGGATGATCGCATTGAGGGTGCGGCGCGTCGGTTCCGCGACGAGCGACATCACAGCCACGAACAGCAGCGCGCCGAGTGCCGGCCCGACATAGTCGATGGTCGTGAGGGGTACCGGGTGCATCAACATTTCCTCCATGGCGTCATCCTACAAAACGTGGCAGAATCCGCCAGTGGCCAAAAAGACGATGATCGCAGGATTCACGCCACGCGCGGCAAGCGGCAAACGGGCGCACCTGGTGGCGGTCGTCGCGTTCGATGGCGTCGTGCTCGGTGACTTGTCGACAGCCTGCGAAGTGTTCGGCCTGGCCAGGAGGAAGGACGGGCGGCCTGCTTACGACGTCCGCGTCTGCAGCGAGTCGGTGGACGTTGAATCAATGCACGTGGTGCTGCGCGTGCCGTGGCGGCTGTCATCGCTGGCCCATGCCGACACCGTCATTGTGCCGGGCATCAACGACCTTCAGCGACCCGTCCCTGCGTCGGTCTTACGCGCCATCCGGCGCGCAGCCGGGCGCGGCGCCCGCGTAGCGTCGATTTGCACGGGCGCGTTCGTGCTCGCCGCTACGGGCGTTCTCGACGGCCTGCGCGCCACCACGCACTGGCTGGCCGCCGCCGATCTTCTCCGTCGTCATCCTTCGATCGAGATCGATGCCAACGTCCTGTACGTGGACAACGGCCGTGTCCTGACGTCGGCGGGCGCTGCCGCCGGTTTCGATCTGTGCATTCACATGGTTCGCCGCGACCTGGGCGCCGACGTCGCGGCGTCGGTGGCGCGGCTTGCCGTGATGCCGCTCGAACGTGCTGGCGGGCAGGCGCAATTCATCGAACATGCGCCGCCGTCTGAAGCACAAGGCGCCATGACCCCCTTGCTCGCATGGATGGAACAGAACCTCTCGCGCGAGCTCCCGCTGCCGGTGATCGCGCGGCGGGCGGCGATGAGCACGAGAACGCTCAGCCGTCGGTTTCGAGACCAGGTGGGAGCAACCCCGGCGGCATGGCTGGCTCACGCGCGCGTGCGGCGCGCGCAGCGGCTGCTCGAAACGACGGACCTGGCCGTCGAACAGGTGGCGGCGGAAGCAGGCTTCGGGTCCGCTGCAGTCTTGCGCGAACACTTCGGAACCGTGGTGGGCACCAGCCCCCTGTCGTACCGGCGTGCGTTTTCGAGAGTTGCCCGCTCGGCGTAACCTGACGAGCGACCTTTACGAGTACAACGGATCGAGAGCCATGCTCACGTTCGATCCGAGCTTCAGTCCGGCGGCCTTCGCAAACGCAGCCGCCGACATTTTCTCGCCGCCATCAACTCGCACCTTGAGCACTTCCAGGCGGCCACCCTGCACGGCGATCTGCACGCTCTGATCGCCAATCGCGCAAATCTCGCCGATCTTTCCGGTGACGTCGCCAAGCCGGCGCGCGACATGCTTTCGAACGTCGTAGAAGCGCACCCGAGACTCGCCAATCGTCGTCCACGCGCCGGGCGATGGATTGCAGCCGCGGATGAGATTGTAAATGGCGTCCAGGTGGGCGTACCAGTTGATCTGCGCCTGCGGGTCCCGGCACCAGCCTTCGTACGTCGCCTGCGTTTCGTCCTGGGGACGTTCGTGTGCCTGACCGGACACGACCAGATCCGCCGCCTCGAGCAACGCGGCGACGCCCATCGGAAACAGGCGATCGAAGTAGACGGTTCCCAGCGTGTCGTCGGGGCCGATCTCGACCGTCTTCTGCAGGATGATCGGGCCCTCGTCCAGTCCGTCCGTCGGTCGAAAGATCGTCAGACCCGTCTGTCGATCGCCTTTGATCACCGGCCAGTTGATGGACGAGGGGCCGCGGTACTTCGGCAGGAGCGACGGATGGTACTGGATGGTTCCATGCTTCGGGACGTTGACGAACTCTTGCGGCGCGAATTGGAGCACGAAGGCCATGACCGCCAGATCGGCCCCGAGCCCGGCCAACGCCTCGACGGCGACCGCCCCCCTGAGCGTGGGGAGCGTGATGACCCTCACGCCGAGTTGCTGCGCCGTCAGACGCAACGGATCAGGTCGCGCACCTTCCTTCTCGGGAGCGCAGAACACACCGACGACCTCGTCGTTTCGAGCGACGAACGCCTCCAGAACACTCTTGCCAAACGCCTGCTGTCCAATGATCGCCACGCGCATCTTCAAATTCTATGGGATAAAGACAACCTTCGTGTAGAGGCCCGCAGGAGGCAGAGTGAAATCCTGAGCTGATCACTGAGGCTTGGTGACCAGTTCGGTCGCGCTCGGCAGCAGCGCCGCGTCCCAGCCGCCGCCGAGCGCCTTGATCAGATCGACCGCTGCGCTCACCCGCCGCTGCAGGATGGAGACGGCGATCTGCTGATCGTTGAGCGCGATCACCTGCGTCGTGATCACGTTCAGATACGAGTCGGTGCCGGCACGATAGCGATCGGTCTCCAGACTCAGTGCCTGTTGCGCCGCAGTCACGGCCTGCTGCTGTTGCACGGCCTCCTCGGCGAGATAGCGCAGGCTGGCGAGATCGTCTTCGACTTCCTGAAACGCGACGAGCACGGTCTGGCGATACGCCGCCACCGTCGCGTCGTAGGCCGCCTGCGCACTCTCGACCTGCGCGCGCCGCTTCCCGAAGTCCGCGACGGTCTGCGACAGCGCCGCGCTCGCGGACCAGCTGCGGCTCGCCCAGCTGAACAGGTTCACCAGATCGGTCGCTATCAGCGCCGGGTTCGCGGACAGCGTCAGCGTGGGGTAGTACGCGGTCTGCGCCAGGCCGACGTTGGCGTTGGCAGCCGCCACCTGGCGCTCGCCCGCCGCGATGTCAGGCCGTCGCTCGAGCAGTCGCGACGGGATCGCGATGGGGATTCCCGGGGGCGGCCCGGAGATGCCGGTCGTCGTGATGGTCACGCCCGAAGGCGGGCGCCCGGTCAGCGTCGCGATCGCGTGCTCGAACTGTGCGCGTGCGACCTTCAGATCCGTGCTCTGAGCCTGCGCGCCAGCCAGCTGCGTTTGCGCGAGCGTCACGTCGGACCTCGACGCCACGCCGCCGTTGAAGCGATCGGTCGTGAGCCGGAGATTTCTTTCGTAGCTTTCGATCGTGTCGTGCAGAATGGCCTGCTGCATGTCGGACGCGGCGAGCGAGAAATAGTCCACCGCCAGCAGCGCCTGCTGGCTGAGCCGGATGTTCTCGAGCTCCGCCGCGCTCACCTGCGCGTTGCTGGTCGCGTTCTCGACGGACAACCGCACACGGCCCCACAAGTCCGGTTCCCACGTCACGTCCGCGGGCAGCGCGAATGACTGGCTGCGGCCGCCGCCGCGGCCGGTGTTGGGCCCCTGATCGGACTGTGTGACGCTCGGATTGACGCCAACCGTGGGATAGGCGTTGGCGCGATTCACGCGGACGATCGCGCGCGCCTGGCGGAAGTTTGCCTCGGCCTGCTTGATGTTCTGGTTGCTGATCTCGATCGCCTCCTCCAGGGCGTTGAGCTGCGGATCGCCGAACATCTCCCACCATTTACCTTTCGGCAGATCGTCAATCGGCGTCGCGACCTTCCAGGTATCGCTGCCCGCCAGCTCCTTGAAGTCCGGCGGCGTCGGCGCCGCCGGACGCTGATACGCCGGTCCCACGCGGCACGCCGTGCCGCACAACAACGCGCACACCACCAGGCTGGCCCGTGTCATCAATGACTTCCTCCCGCGATGCCGCCGGGCACCAGCATGCCCGGGCGGTTCTGGTAGCCAGGCTGCTTCCAGGTGAGGCCGGCGCGCAGCCGATCGAGATAGAGATAAATCACCGGCGTCGTGAACAACGTGAGCATCTGGCTCACGACCAGGCCGCCGACAATGGCAACGCCGAGCGGCTTGCGAAGCTCGGCGCCGGCGCCCAGGCCGAGTGCCATCGGCATCGCGCCGAGCAGCGCGCACATGGTCGTCATCATGATCGGGCGGAAGCGCAGCAGGCACGCCTGGAAGATCGCTTCGCGCGCCGACAGGCCGTCGTTGCGCTCCGCGGCAAGCGCGAAGTCAATCATCATGATCGCGTTCTTCTTGACGATGCCGATCAGGAGGATGATCCCGATCATCCCGATGATGTCGAGATCGCTCTTGAACAGGACCATCGCCACCAGCGCGCCGACGCCCGCCGACGGCAGCGTCGAGATGATCGTCAGCGGATGGATGAGGCTCTCGTAGAGCATGCCGAGCACGATGTAGACCGCCAGGAGCGCGGTGCCGATGAGAATCGGCTGGTTGTCGAGCGCTTCCTGGTAGGCGCGGGCCGTGCCGGCGAACTTGCCGGTGATGCTCGCCGGCAGACCCATCTCGACTTCGGCGTGATCGATCGCCGAGACCGCATCGCTCAGCGATACGCCCTCGTTCAGGTTGAACGACAAGGTGGTCGCCGGGAACTGGCCCTGGTGCGGCAGGCGAATGGGCGTAATGCCTTGCGTGAAGTGCGTGAACGTCGACAACGGCACGTCCGTGCCCTTGGGCGTCTGCACGTAGATCGTGTTGAGGAAGTCCGGACTCGACCACCACTGCTGCTGCAGCGCCAGGATGACGTGGTACTGGTTGATCGCTTTGTACATCACCGACACCTGGCGCTGGCCGAAGGCGTCGTAGAGTGCCGCGTCCACCGCCTGCGCCGTCAGGCCCAGCCGCGAGGCGGTGTCGCGATCGATGACGACGTTGGACGAGAGGCCGGAGTTCTGCTGGTCGGAGCTGACATCGGCGATCTCAGGGAGCGCCGAGAGGCGCTCCAGCACCTTCGGTCCCCACTCACCGAGCAAGGCGAAGTCGGGCGCCTGGATCGTGTACTGGTACTGCGCGTTCCCCTGGCGTCCGCCGATGCGGACATCCTGGGAGTTCTGAAGGAACATCGTCGCACCCGGGACGCCGCCCGTTTTCCGCCTGAGCCGCGCGACCACCTGATCCGACGTGGACGTGCGCACGCCGACCGGCTTCAGCTGCACGTTGATGTTCGCCGAGTTGCCGCCGAAGCCGCCGCCGCTGGTTCCGGCGACCATGGTCACCGTCTCGACGTCAGGATCGTTGCGTACCTGCTCTTCGAACCATCGTGCTTTGTCGACGAGCGCCTGGTAGGAGATGTGCTGCTCCCCGACGATCGCCCCCTGCAGGCGTCCGGTGTCCTGCTGCGGGAAGAATCCCTTCGGAATCTTCACGTAGAGATAGACGTTCGCGCCCAGGGTCAGCAGCACCGTGAGCAGGACAGTGGCGGGATGGTCGAGCACCACCGACAGCGCCGCGCCATAGGTGGAGATCACCCATTGGAAGAACCGCTCGCTCTGGTTGTACAGATACCCGTGCTGGTCGGCTTTGTGCTCCTTCAGAAGCCAGGCGCACATCATCGGCGTCAACGTGATCGACACCACCATCGAGATGGCGATCGCCACGGACAGCACGATCGCGAACTCTCGAAACAAGCGGCCCATCACACCGCTCATCATCAGAATCGGGATGAAGACCGCGATGAGCGACACGCTCATCGACAGCACCGTGAAGCCGATCTCCTCGGCCCCCTTCAGCGCGGCCTGCATCGGCGCCAGGCCGTCCTCGAGGTGGCGCGTGATGTTCTCGATGACGACGATCGCATCGTCCACCACGAACCCGGTGGCGATGGTCAACGCCATGAGCGAGAGGTTGTCGAGCGTGTAGCCGAGCAGGTACATCGCGCCGAAGGTCGCGATGATGGAGACCGGCACCGAGACGCTGGGAATGAACGTGGACCAGCCGTTGCGCAGGAAGATGAACACCACGAAGATCACCAGACCGATCGAGATGACCATGTTGCGCTGGGCGTCGTCCATCGACGCTTTGGTGGTGATGGTCCGGTCGCTGGCGATCTTGAAGCGCACCGACGGCGGCAGCTGCGCCTCGAACTGCGGCATCAGTGCCTTGATGCGCGCCACGGTCTCGACGATGTTGGCGTTCGGCTGACGGCTGATCTGGATCTGGACCATCGGGCTGCCGTTGACGAGACCCAGGTTGCGGACGTCCTCGTTGGCGTCGATCACGCGGCCCAGATCGGAGAGCCGGACCGGGGCACCCTTGCGGTACACGACGACCAGATCCTTGTAGTCCTTGGCCTGGAACAGCTGATCGCTGGTGTAGATCGGCAGCTGGACCTCGTCGTTCGCGACCGCGCCTTTGGGCACGTTGGCATTGGCACGTTGCAGGAACGTGCCGATCTGATCGAGTCCCACGTTGTAGTTCGACAGCGGCTGCGGGTTCACCTCCACGCGGACCGCCGGCAGCGAGCTGCCGCCGACCGACACCTGTCCGACGCCCGGCACCTGCGACAGCTTCTGCGCGAACACCGACGACGCAATGTCATAGAGCTGCGGCCGGGGCACGACGTCGGATTCGAGCGTCATGAGCAGAATCGGCTGGTCCGCGGGGTTGATCTTCCGGTAGCGCGGCAGCGAGGGCAGGTTGGCCGGCAGCGAGCCGGCCGCCGAGTTGATGGCGGCCTGCACTTCGCGGGCGGCGGCGTTGATGTCGCGGCTGAGATCGAACTGCAGCGTGACGTTCGCGGATCCCACCGAGCTGTTCGACGTCATCTCGGTGACGCCCGCGATCCGGGTGAACTGCTTCTCGAGCGGCGTCGCGACCGACGCGGCCATCACTTCCGGGCTCGCTCCCGGCAGACCGGCGCTGACGGTGATCGTGGGAAAGTCCACTTCCGGCAGCGCCGACACCGGCAGCAGCGTGTAAGCGATCACGCCCGACAGCGTGATGGCGATCATGAACAGCGAGGTCGCGATCGGGCGCCGGATGAACGGCGTGGAGATGCTCATGGCCTCACGAGGCGTGGGGCGCCGGCAGCTGGGCGGCGGCCGGCGAGCGGAACCGGCCGAACCACGCGGCGATGCGGCCGAAGAAGAGATAGATGACCGGCGTGGTGAACAGCGTGAGCACCTGGCTGACGAGCAGGCCGCCGATGATGCAGATGCCGAGCGGCTTGCGCAGCTCGGATCCGATGCCGCTGCCGAACGCCAGCGGCACCGCGCCCAGCAGCGCCGCCATCGTCGTCATCATGATCGGGCGGAAGCGCAGGAGGCACGCCTGGTAGATTGCCTCCTCGGGCGACTTGCCTTCGTGACGCTCCGCTTCGAGCGCGAAGTCGATCATCATGATCGCGTTCTTCTTGACGATGCCGATGAGCAGGATGATGCCGATGAGCGCGATGACGTCGAGATCCTCCTTGAAGAGGACCAGTGCGAGGATGGCGCCGACGCCGGCCGACGGCAGCGTCGAGAGAATCGTGATCGGGTGAATGATGCTCTCGTACAACATGCCGAGCACCAGGTAGACGGTCACGATCGCCGCGAGAATGAGGATAGATTCATTGGCCAGCGACGACTCGAACGCATGGGCGGTGCCCTGAAAGCTCGGCTCGATGCTCGCCGGCATCCCGAGCTCCTGCGTCGCCTGACGGATGTGTTCGACCGCCGCGCCGAGCGAGGCGCCCGACGCCAGGTTGAACGAGAGCGTCACCACGGGAAACTGGCTCTGGTGATTGATGGCGATGGGGGACGGCGCCAGCGACGACGTCACGAAGCCGGCGAGCGGCGCCGCGGCGATCGCGGCCGCGCCGGTGAGCGCGGAGTTGGTACCGGCAAGCGCGATGGTCGACGCCAGATTCGCCGACGCCGCTCCGGTCGGCACGTAGAGATCGCGCAGGGCGGCGGCGTCCTGTTGATAGCTGGGCGCCACTTCCAGGACGACGTGGAATTGATTGGTCTGGGTATAGATGGTCGAGACCTGCCGCTGGCCGAACGAATCGTAGAGCGCGTCGTCCACGTTCTGCGGCGTGATGCCGAGACGCCCGGCCGTGTCGCGATCGATCTTGACGAAGACGCCGAGGCCGTTGTTCTGCTGATCGCTGGCGACGTCACGCAGTTCCGGAATCTGCTTGAGCCGCTCAACCAGCCGCGGCGCCCAGAGATCGAGCAGCGCCTTGTCGGGTGCGTCGAGCGCGTACTGATATTGCGTCCGGCTGATGCGATCCTCGACTGCGAGATCCTGCACCGGCTGCATGAACAGCTCGATGCCGGCGACCCGGTTCAGTTTTGGGCCGAGGCGCCGGATCACGTCGACAGCCGACACGCCGGCGCGATCCTCGAGCGGCCTCAAGGTGATCTGGATGCGGCCGCTGTTCATCGTCGTATTCACGCCGTCGGCGCCGATGAACGAGGTCAGGTTCTCGACCGCGGGATCCTCGCGGATCACCCGGACGAGGCCTTCCTGCAGCTTCGACATCGCCGAGAACGACACCGTTTCCGGCGCCTGCGAAATCCCCAGGATCGCGCCCGTGTCCTGAATCGGAAAGAATCCCTTCGGCACGATCTCGTACAGGTAAATCGTGAGGCCGAGCGTCGCGGCGGCAATCAGGAGCGTGGCGGTCTGATGGTGCAGGACCACACGCACCATCCGGCCGTAGGCCTCAATCGTCTTGACGAAGCACCACTCCGACCAGCGATACAGCCGCCCCTGCTCGCTCTCGGGCCGGTGCTTCAGGATCCGAGCAGCCATCATCGGCGTCAGCGTCAGCGACACGAAGGCGGAGAAGATAATGGTGACGGCGAGAGTCACCGCGAACTCGCGAAACAGGCGGCCGACGATGTCGGCCATGAACAGCAGCGGGATCAGCACCGCGATCAGCGAGACCGTCAGCGAGACGATGGTGAAGCCGATCTCCGCCGAGCCTTTCAGTGCGGCCTCCATCGGCGAGTCGCCCATCTCGAGATAGCGCGAGATGTTCTCGATCATGACGATCGCATCGTCGACGACGAAGCCGGTGGAGATCGTCAGCGCCATCAGCGACAGGTTGTCGAGGCTGTAGCCGAGGAGGTACATCACGCCGAAGGTGCCGACCAGCGACAGCGGCACGGCGATGCCCGGAATGATCGTCGCCGCTGCGCTGCGCAGGAACACGAAGATCACGGCGACGACCAGCACGATGGTGAGCAACAGCTCGAACTCGACGTCCTTCACTGACGCGCGAATGGTGGTGGTGCGGTCGGTGATCACCTCGACCTTGATGCCCTGCGGCAGCGACGCCTCGATCTGCGGCAGCAGCGACTGCACGGTATCGACGACGCTGATGATGTTGGTGCCGGGCTGGCGCTGGATGTTCAGGACGATGGCGCGATCCTCGTTGACCCAGGCCGCAAGCTTCGAGTTCTCCACGCCGTCGACAACCGTCGCGACATCGGAGATGCGCACCGGCGCACCGTTGCGGTACGCGATGATGATCGGCCCGTACTGCGCGCCTGCCTGCAGCTGATCGTTGTCGTTGATCGTCCACGCCTGATCGGGACCGTCGAAGTTGCCTTTCGCCTGGTTGACGTTGGCGCTCGTAAGCGCGGTGCGGAGCGTTTCGAGGCTCAGGCCGTAGGATGCCAGCGCCATCGGATTCGCGCGGACGCGGACCGCCGGCCGCTGGCCGCCGCTGATGCTCACGAGGCCGACGCCCTTCAATTGCGAGATGCGCTGCGCCATGCGGGTTTCGGCGAGCTCCTCGATCTTCGGCAGGGGCACCGTCGACGAGGTCAGCGCGAGCGTCAGGATCGGCGCGTCGGCCGGGTTGGTCTTGCTGTAGATCGGCGGGACCGGCAGATTCTGCGGCAGCAGGTTCTGCGCAGCGTTGATCGCGGCCTGCACTTCCTGCTCGGCGACGTCGATGCTCAGATCGAGGGAGAACTGCAGCGTGATCAGCGAGCTGCCGAACGAGCTGATCGACGTCATCTGCGTCAGGCCCGGCACCTGGCCGAACTGCTTTTCGAGCGGCGCGGTGATCGAGGAGGTGACGACTTCCGGACTCGCCCCGGGATAGAACGTCTGCACCTGCATGGTCGGGTAGTCGACCTGCGGCAGCGCCGACACCGGCAGCTGGCGAAACGCGACGACGCCGACCAGCACGACGCCGGCCATCATCAGCGCCGTCGCGACCGGACGGAGAATGAACGTTCGGGAAATGCTCACTGCGTCGCGCCCCGCCGCTGGCCGCCACCGCCGCCGCCCCGCCTCCCGCGGCCGCCCTGGCCGTCGCCCGCCGGCGCGTCGTTGTTGTCGAGCTCGCCGGCCTTACGGACGCGGACGACGGCGTTTTCGATCAGCCGGTCGGTGCCGTCGACGACCACGCGATCGCCTTCGGCGATGCCGCTGGTGATATCGCTGGACGTTTCGGTCGTCTTGCCGACCTGCACCGGTTTCAGGTGAACGCGCGACTTGTCGTCGACGACGTACACGAATGTGCCCTGCTGGCCGTTCTGGACCGCGACGTTCGGCACCACCAGCTGATTGGTCAGCGAGTCGACGAGGAGGTGAACGTTGACGAACTGCTGCGGAAACAGCTCGTTGTCCTTGTTGTCGAAGACCGCCTTCAGCTTGGAGGTCCCCGTGGTGTTGTCGATCTGGTTGTCGACGGTCAGCAGCATGCCCGACGCGAGTTTCCTGGAGTTGTCGCGGTTGTAGGCGTCGACCGACAGGTGCGCGCCGGATCGCAGCTTCTGCGTGATCTGCGGCAGCGCGTCCTCGGGAATCGTGAACAGGACCGAAATCGGCTGGAGCTGCGTGATCACGACCATGCCGTTCGCGTCCGACGCGTGAACGATGTTTCCCGGATCGACGAGACGAAGGCCGGCCACACCGGAGATCGGCGCCGTCACCTTGGCGTAGACGAGCTGCAGCTTGGCGTTGTCGACGGCGGCCGCGTCCTGCTGGATGGCGGCTTTGTATTGCGCGACGAGGGCAGTCTGGGTGTCCAGCTGCTGTTTCGGGACCGCATCGGTGGCGAGCAGCTTCGTATAGCGGTCGAAGTCGACCTTCGCGTTGTCGAGCAGCGCCTGATCCTTCGCCAGCGTGGCCTCTGCCGACTCGAGCTGCACCTGGAAGGGCCGTGGATCGATCTCGGCGAGGACCTGGCCCTCCTTGACGTAGTCGCCTTCCTTGAAGTCGACCTTCATCAACTGCCCGTCCACCCGCGACTTGATCGTCACGGTGTAGAACGCCGTCACGTTGCCGAGGCCATTCAGGTAAACGGGAATGGTGGACCGTCCGACGGTCGCGACGACGACGGGCACCGGTCCGTTGGCGCCGCCGCGACCGCGGCCGCCACCACCACCGCCGCCGGGGCCCTGCACGCGCTGTGCGGACGCGGGTCGCCCGGCCCGCCACACAGCGTATCCGGCGACGCCCGCGATCACGAGCAGCAGCACGAACCAGATCAGCCCGCGCGCTCGTGACGCAGGTGCCGGAGCCGCCGGCGCGGTTGTCTGTTGTTCTATCGTGTCCGTCATCACACCGCCTGGTTTGGTCGCACACAGACGCTCGCCTGAAAGGCTCGCGCTCCACCGAAATCGATAAGCCTCAGAAAAGCGTGACGTCCTGCAGCGGCCACCATCGGACGTTCACTTTGCCGACGATGTATTTCTTCGGCACGAAGCCCCACTCGCGGCTGTCCGAGCTGTCGTTCCGGTTGTCGCCCATCACGAACTCGTAGCCGCGCTCGACGACCTTCGGCCCCCAGTCGTCGTGATCGCGAAACGCCGGCGGCACATAGTCGTCGCGCACCGGACGATCGTTCACCAGCACGTGCCCGGCGATGATCTGCACCGTCTGGCCCTCGACGGCGATCAGACGCTTGACGAAGATCTGCGCCGGATCCGGCGGGTAGTAGAAGGTCACGATGTCTCCCGGCTTCGGATCGCTGAACGCATAGGCCGTCTTGTTCACCAGCAGGCGATCGTGATCTTCGAGCGTCGGCTCCATGCTGAAGCCGTCGACTCGCGATGCCTGAAAGCCGGCCGAGCCAATCAACATCGCGCCCGCCACACCGACCGCAATCCGCCTCGCCGTCCTCCACGTGAGATGCTGAGCCACGATCTGAACCTTCGTGCGACGCGTTCCGCACGTGTTTGCACTATGTCAGGTGAGCGGTTGGCGGGCGACTGCAAGTCAGCCGAGTGCGGCATACGCCAATGGCCGTACGAGTTTGTAAAGCAACCGCGAAGATGGCGTAAGTCGTTCGCGAGCCACGAAGAATCGGCCGCGCGCTTGGATATCATCGGAGCAGGACGCAATGGCGATCGCTCCACCGATGCCGAACCTGCGCACACGGCTGTGGCGATCAGCGCTGGTGCTGATCGTGACGGGAATGTCGGCTCGCGCCTACGCGCTCGACCCGTCGAAGACGTTGTCGCAGTATGTGCGGCGCATCTGGCAGGTGCAGCAAGGTCTGCCGCAGGCGTCGATCGAGGCGCTCCTGCAAACGCGCGACGGGTATCTGTGGCTCGGCACGCAGACCGGGCTGGTCAAGTTCGACGGCGTGCGCTTCACGACGATCGAGACAATCGAAGGCCTGTCGCTCAAGGACATTCGTATCAACCGGCTTTTCGAAGCCCACGACGGCGCACTCTGGATAGGCACGAGTCAGAACGGCCTCATTCGCATTCAAGACGGGAAAGCCCGCCGGTACACGCGGGAGAACGGGCTGCCCTCCGATTCCGTGCAATGTCTCGTCGGCGATCCGGCCGACAACATCTGGGCGTGCACGTCCCGCGGGCTGGTCGAGCTGAGCGGCGACACGATTCGCATGTTCGACGAAGGCGACGGGCTATCCGCGTCGACCGTGGGCGCGGCGTGCTCGACGCGCAACGGCACCATCTTCGTCGGCGACGACGCCGGCCGCGTCTTCAGTTGGACCGGCGATCGCTTCTCGGCCGCGGTGCCGGCGGCGGGTGACGCACCGGCGACGCAGGCGATGCTGTGCGCCCGCGACGGCACGCTGTGGATCGGCTCGAGCAGCGGACTGATTCACCGCACCGGCGCGCACGAGGTCCGCCTGAGCGTCGTCGATGGGCTGGCCGACAACTCGGTACTGAGCCTGGCCGAAGGCAGCACCGGCGACATCTTCGCCGGCACCAAGAATGGCTTCAGCCGGATTCGCGGCGGCGACGTCGAGAGCTTCCTCCCGCAGGACGGCCTGTCACAGAGCACGGTGTTCGCGCTCTACGAAGATCGCGAAGGCAGTTTATGGGTGGCCACGAAACATGGCTTGAACCAGTTTCTCGACGGCGTGACGACGTCGTACACGACCAGCGAGGGCCTGCCCAGCAATCAGGCGGGCCCCGTAATCGAAGACAGTCGCGGGACCGTGTGGGCTGGAACACTCGGCGGCGGCCTCGGACGTTTCGACGGCCATCGCTTCGCGACGCTGACGACAGCGGACGGTCTGGCGTCAGACACGATTTACGCGCTCGCGGAAGGCCGCGATGGCGATCTGTGGGCGGGCACGAGCGCCGGACTCAATCGTCTCGTCGACGGACGTGTGACCGATACCTGGACCACCGGCCAGGGCCTGCCGGGGAACGTCGTTCGGGCGCTCTACCGCGATCGTGAGGGCGCGCTCTGGATCGCGACTTCAGGCGGTCTCGCCGTCTTTCGCGGCGGCCGGATTCGCGCCGTCCGCAACGAGGGCCGGCGCAGCCCCGAATCGATTCTCGCGATAGGCGGCGATCGCAAGGGACATCTCTATCTGGCGCCGCAGAGCGACTCGTCGCTGCTGCGCGATGCGGACGCGGTTCACGAAGACGCCGATGGCCTGCTCTGGGTGGGCACGCTCGGACAAGGCCTGAGGCTCGTAGACGAGGGACACGTCTTCAGCTTCTCCGAGGCCGACGGGCTGTTCGACGACGTGATCTACGGCATTACGGAAGACGACGATGGGCGCCTCTGGATGGCGTGCAGCAAGGGAATCTTCTCGGTCAAGCGGGACGACCTGAAGCAATTCGCCGCGGGACGAAAGCAACGGATCGTCAGCACACCCTACAGTCCGCTCGACGCCCAGCGCACGATCGAATGCCGGCCCGGCGTACAGCCGGTCGTCGCACGCACGGGAGACGGGCGGCTGTGGTTTGCGACCGTCCGCGGGCTGCTCGTCATCGATCCAAGCCATCTCTCGCGCTCGTTCCTCCCGCCGTCAGCGATTGTCGAAGACACGACGGTGAACGGCGAACGGCTCGCGGCCGCTGCCCTCGACAGGCTGCCGTCCGATCGCAACAACGTGGAATTCAGCTTCACCGGCGTCAGCTTCGTCGTGCCGAACCGGATCACGTTCAAGTACCTGCTCGAGGGCTTCGACAAGACCTGGGTCGACGCCGGCACACGGCGGCAGACGTTCTACACGAACCTGCCGCCGGGCCATTACCGGTTCCGTGTCTCGGCGTGCAATCCGGACCACACCTGCGGCGAAGCCGCGGCGGGCACGACGTTCGAGATCGAACCGCGCTACTACCAGCGCGCCTGGTTCCTCCCGGTCTGCGGCGCCGGGCTGGTGCTCCTGTTCTGGACCGGCTATCGCCTGCGCATCCGGCAGCTGCGCGCGAAGTTCGACTTGATCCTGGCCGAGCGCGGCCGCATCGCGCGCGAACTGCACGACACCCTCATCCAGGGCTTTGCCGGCATCACGATGTCGATGCAGGCGCTGGCGTCGCGGCTGCCGGCCTCGGGCACGCGCGAGACGCTCGAAGAGATCGTGGCCGACGCAGGTCAGTCGCTGCGCGAGGCGAGGCAGTCGCTGTCCGGACTGAGACGCCCGCCGGACGAGTCCGGCGGCCTCGCGCCGTCGGTCGCGAGAATCGCCCGTCACCTGACCGAACCCCACGACGTTCGGTTGAATCTCACGCTCGGCGATCAGCGCGCCGAGCTCCCGGCGGACGTGGAATACAACCTGCTCCGCATCGCCCAGGAGGCGATGCAGAACGCCGTCCGCCATTCGGGCGCGCGAACGCTCGACGTCACGCTCGAAAGCACTCGCGAGCGGCTTCGCCTCTCGGTCAACGACGATGGGTCGGGCTTTGATCAGACCGGCAGCCCGCCGGCCGGACACTACGGGCTCATCGGCATGCGCGAGCGCGCGGCGCAGATCGGCGCGATCTTCGAGCTGACGAGCGAGCGCGGCCGGGGAACCACCGTGTCCATCCAGTTGGAGTCGTAGCCATGCCTGTCGAATCGTCCGCGCTGATTCGTGTGATGTGCGTCGACGATCACCCGCTGGTCCGCAAGGGCATCGCGTTCATCCTGGCGAACGAGCCGGACATGCAGCTGGCCGCCGAGGCGGCCAACGGCGACGAAGCGGTCCGCCTGTTCCGTCAGCTGCGTCCCGACGTGACGCTGATGGACCTGCGCATGGGCGAGACCGACGGCGTGGTGGCAACCACCACGATCCGATCCGAGTTTCCGGGCGCGCGCATCATCGCCCTCACCAGCTACGACGGCGACCACGACATCTACCGCGCGCTCGATGCCGGCGTGCGCGGCTATCTGCTGAAGGAAACGGCCCACTCGGACGTGGTCCGGGCGATTCGCACGGTGCACTCAGGCAAGCGCCTCGTGGGGCCCGAGGTGGCCGAGCGATTGAGCGAGCACTTCCCCAGGTCGACGCTGACGCCTCGTGAAACCGAAGTGCTCACGCTCGTGGCCGGCGGCCTCGGCAACCGCGAGGTCGCCGACCGCCTGGGCCGGTCGAGCGGCACGATCAAGATACATATCGAAAACATTCTGGACAAACTTGGAGCGGCCGATCGCACACAAGCGGTCACGATAGCCATTCAGCGCGGCATCATCCGGCTCGGCTGATCCGGCGCCTCTGCCGATCGGCAGTCGCGCCTGGACAGCTCCGCTGCGAGACTGCTGATCGTGTCCATCGCGAATACCACGCTTCCCGATCCGGCGCCCGCAGCGCTTCGAACCACCCAGCGAACCAGCCGGCGGCTGTGGCCCTGGCTGGTCGTCATCGGCCTGGCCGGCGTCGCGGCCTGGTTTCTCGTCCCCCGCGTCACGCTCGGTCAGGGCAAGACAACGACGGCAACAACGGCGTCGCCTGCCTCTGGATCCGCGCGATCGGTCCCGGTCGTCGCGGTGGCCGCGCGGACCGGCGAGATGGGCGTCTATCTGACCGGGCTCGGCACCGCGACATCGTTGAACACGGTGACCGTCAAGAGCCGCGTCGATGGTCAACTGATCAACGTCGCATTCAAGGAAGGGCAGATCGTTCAGAAGGGCGACCTGCTGGCGGAAATCGATCCGCGCCCGTTCCAGGTCCAGCTGACGCAGGCGGAAGGACAGGCGGCCAAGGACGAGGCAACCCTCAAGAACACGCAGCTCGATCTCGCGCGCGATCGCGATCTGTTCGCGAAGGGCATCATCCCGAAGCAGATGCTCGACACCCAGGTCTCGGTGGTCGATCAATCCTCCGGCGCGCTGCGCAGCGACCAGGGACAAATCGACAGTGCCCGCCTCAACCTGGTCTACTCCCGCATCGTCGCGCCGATCGGCGGTCGCGTCGGACTGCGGCTCGTGGACGTCGGCAACATCGTCCACGCGGCCGACACGAACGGCCTCGTGGTGATCACGCAGATCGATCCCATCGCGGTCGTGTTCACGATCGCCGAAGACAGCCTGCCCGACGTCATGCAGCGCGTCGGCCGCGGGCTGAAAGTGGACGCCTACGATCGCGACCTCCGCCGCAAGATCGCGACCGGGACGCTGCTGACGGTGGACAACCAGATCGATCAGACCACCGGCACGGTGAAGCTGAAGGCGGAGTTTCCCAACGCCAACATGGCGCTGTTCCCGAATCAACTCGTCAACGCGCGCCTGCGCCTCAACACCATCGAGCACGCGGTGATCATCCCGAGCGCCGCGATTCAGCGGAGCCCGCAGGCCACCTTCGTCTATGTAGTGGCCGCCGATCAGTCGGTGGCGATGAGAAATGTCGACGTCGAACGCACGGAGGGCGACGACACTGCCGTGAAGAGCGGCATTGCCGCCGGCGATCTGGTCGTGATCGACGGCGTGGACAAGCTGCAGCAGGGGACGCGCGTATCGGTGCAGAGCCCGCAGACTACGGCGGATGGCCAGAAGGCCCACACGCCATGAGCCTGTCCCGGCCGTTCATCATCCGGCCGATCGCCACGTCGCTGTTGATGGTCGGCCTGACGCTGGCCGGCCTTGTCGCCTATCGGCAGCTGCCGGTGTCGGCGCTGCCGCAGGTGGACTATCCGACGATCCAGGTCGTGACGTTCTATCCCGGCGCCAGCCCTGACGTGATGACCTCCGCCGTCACCGCGCCGCTCGAGCGCCAGTTCGGCCAGCTGCCGGGGCTGAACCAGATGACCTCGAACAGCGCCGAGGGTGCGTCGGTCATCACGCTGCAGTTCTTCCTCGATCTCAACATCGACGTGGCGGAGCAGGAGGTGCAGGCGGCGATCAACGCCGCCGGATCGTTCCTGCCGCCCAACCTGCCGAACCCGCCGATCTACAGCAAGACCAATCCCGCCGATGCTCCGATCCTGACGCTCGCGCTGTCGTCCGACAGCATGGCGCTCTCGAAAGTGGAGGATCTTGCCGACACCCGTCTCGCGCAGAAGATCTCGCAGCTGCCCGGCGTCGGACTGGTCAGCATCAGCGGAGGCCAGAAACCGGCGGTCCGCATTCAAGTCAATCCGACCGCGCTGTTCTCGTACGGGCTGACGCTCGAAGACGTGCGCGCCGCAGTCGCCGCTGCGAACGTCAACGAAGCCAAGGGCAACTTCGATGGCCCGCTGCGATCCTTCACCATCGGCGCCAACGATCAGTTGCTCGCCAGCCAGCAGTACGGACCACTCGTCATCGCCTACAAGAACGGCGCCCCGGTGCAGCTTTCCGACGTCGCGCGGGTGATTGACGACGCGGAGAACGTCCGCCAGGCGGCGTGGATGAACGACACCCCGGCGGTGATTCTGAACATCCAGCGGCAGCCGGGCGCGAACATCATCGCGGTGGTGGACCGGGTCAAGGCGTTGTTGCCGCAGCTGCGCGCGTCGCTGCCGCCGGCGGTCGCGATGCAGATCCTGACCGACCGCACGACGACAATTCGAGCGTCGGTCAAGGACGTCGAGTTCGAGCTGATGCTCACCATCGGACTCGTGGTGATGGTGATCTTCCTGTTCCTGCGCACGCTGGCGGCGACCATCATTCCCGGCATCGCCGTGCCGCTGTCGCTCGTGGGCACCTTCGGCGTGATGGCGCTGCTCGGCTACAGCCTCGACAACCTCTCGTTGATGGCGCTCACCATCTCCACAGGCTTCGTCGTGGACGACGCGATCGTGATGATCGAAAACATCATGCGCTACATCGAGGAGGGCGACGCTCCGCTCGAGGCGGCGCTGAAGGGATCGGCGCAGATCGGCTTCACCATCCTGTCGCTCACCGTGTCGCTGATCGCCGTGCTGATTCCGCTCCTCTTCATGGGTGACATCGTCGGCCGCCTCTTCCGCGAGTTTGCGGTCACACTGAGCGTGACGATCCTGGTCTCAGCGGTGGTCTCGCTGACGCTGACGCCGATGATGTGCGCCAAGCTGCTGCGCCACAAACGCGAAGAGGATCGGAACCGGCTGTATCACGCGTCCGAGCGAGCGTTCCAGTCGATCATCGCGTTCTACGGACGGACGCTGCAGTGGGTCCTGCGGCATCAGGTTGCGACCCTCGCGGTGGCGGCGGCGACGCTCGCATCGACGGTTCTGCTCTACGTCGTGATCCCGAAGGGCTTCTTCCCCGTCCAGGACACCGGCGTCATCATGGGCATCACCGAGGCGTCGCAGACGATCTCCTTCCCGGCGATGGCCGAGCGTCAGCGCGCGATCGCCCGCGTGGTCGGCGCCGATCCGGCGGTCGAAAGCCTGTCGTCGTTCATCGGGATCGACGGCACGAACACCACGATCAACAGCGGCCGAATCCAGATCAACCTGAAGCCGCTCGAAGAGCGCGGGATCTCTGCGGAAGACGTGATTCGGCGGCTGCAGCCACAACTGGCGAAGGTCGAAGGGATCACCGCCTTCATGCAGCCGGTCCAGGATCTGTCGGTCGAGGATCGCGTCAGCCGAACCGAGTTTCAGTACAGCCTGGAGGACGCGGACGCCGGAGAGCTCGCCGAGTGGGTGCCGCGGTTCCTCGCCCGCCTCCAGGCGCTGCCGATGCTGCGCGACGTGGCCAGCGATCAACAGCTGCAAGGCCTGCAGACGCGGCTCGACATCGATCGACCGACCGCCTCGCGCCTCGGCATCACGCCGCAGATGCTCGACGACACGCTGTACGACGCGTTCGGCCAGCGGCAGATCTCGACGATGTTCACCCAGCTGAATCAGTACCGCGTAGTGCTGGAGCTCGATCCGGCCTTTCAAGGCGACCCCGGCCGCCTGAAGGACGTCTTCGTGCGATCGGCCTCGGGCGGCCCGGTGCCGCTCAGCGCCTTCACCCATGTCGCGTCCACCAACACACCGCTGGCCATCAACCATCAAGGGCAATTCCCCGTCGTCACCGCGTCGTTCAATCTCGCGCCGGGCGCTTCTCTCGGCGACGCCGTCGACGCGATCGAACGGGTGAAGGCGGATCTGGGCATGCCGGCGAGCGTGCAGGCGAGCTTTCAGGGCACCGCCCAGGCGTTTCGGTCGTCGCTGGCGAACGAGCCGATCCTGATCCTCGCTGCGGTCGTGACCGTATATCTGGTGCTCGGCGTGCTGTACGAGAGCTACGTCCACCCGATCACGATTCTCTCGACGCTGCCGTCGGCCGGCGTTGGAGCGCTGCTGGCGCTCATGATCTGCCACGCCGACTTCAGCGTCATCGCACTGATTGGCGTCATTCTCCTCATAGGCATCGTCGAGAAGAACGCGATCATGATGATCGACTTCGCGCTCGAGGCGGAGCGCCAGGAGCATCGGCCGCCGCGCGACGCGATCTATCAGGCGGCGCTGCTTCGCTTCCGGCCGATTCTGATGACGACCATGGCGGCGCTCCTCGGCGGCGTGCCGCTGGCGCTGGGCACCGGCACCGGATCCGAGCTGCGCCGGCCGCTCGGCATCGCCATCGTTGGCGGGCTGATCTTCAGCCAGATGCTGACGCTGTACACCACACCGGTGATCTATCTCGCGTTCGATCGCCTGGCGCGCCGACTGGCACGACGGACGGTCGACGAGTCAGCGTCGGCTGTGGCTGCTGTTCCCCCGCACGTCTTCGAAGGATCCGAAGGCGCGTGAGCCTCTCGACCCCATTCATCGCGCGGCCAATCGGCACCACGCTGCTCACCGTTGCCGTTGGACTGGCTGGCGCCATCGGCTATCTCGTGCTCCCGGTGTCGCCGCTGCCGCAGGTGGATTTCCCGACCATCCAGGTCAGCGCATCCCTGCCCGGCGCCAGTCCCGACACGATGGCCTCGTCGGTGGCCACGCCGCTCGAGCGCCAGTTCGGACGGATCGCCGGCATTACGGAAATGACGTCGGCGAGTCAGCTGGGGTCCACGGCGATCACGTTGCAGTTCGACTTGAACCGGAACATCGACGCCGCCGGCCGCGACGTGCTCGCCGCGATCAATGCCGCACGGGGACAGCTGCCGCCGAACCTGCCGAGCAATCCTTCTTATCGAAAGGTGAACCCGGCCGACGCGCCGATTCTGCAGCTGGCAATGACTTCCGATGTGATCCGGGCGCCCCAGATGTACGACCTCGCCTCGTCCATCCTGCAGCAGAAAATCGCGCAGGTGTCGGGCGTCGGCCAGGTCTATGTCGGGGGCGGCGCTCTGCCGGCAGTGCGGATCGACGTCAACCCGACGGTGTTGAATGGCTACGGCCTCAGCCTCGAGGACGTCCGCTCCTTCCTGTCGACGGCCAACGTGAACGAGCCCAAGGGGTTCATCGTCGGTCCGCAGCGAACGTGGGCGCTCAACACCAGCGATCAACTGTTCAAGGCCGACCCGTACCGTTCGCTGGTACTGAGTTACCGCCAGGGCGGTGCGCTGAACCTCTCGGACGTCGCCACGATCTCCGATTCAGTCGAAGATGTCCGCAACGTCGGCTACTTCAACGGCAAGCCCGCCGTGCTCCTCATCATCTTCAGGCAGCCTGGCGCCAATATCATCAACACCGTCGATCAGATCAAGGCGCTGCTTCCTTCGCTGCGCGCGTCGATTCCTCCCAACGTCCTGCTGTCGGTCATCCAGGATCGCACGACGACCATCCGCGGCTCCGTGCACGACGTCGAGATGACCATGATGATCTCGGTGGCGCTGGTCATCATGGTCGTGTTCGTGTTCCTGCGCAGCGTCCGGTCCACGCTGATCCCGAGCATCTCGGTGCCGATCTCGCTCCTCGGGACGTGCGGCATCATGTACCTGCTCGGCTACAGCATCGACAACCTGTCGCTGATGGCGCTGACCATCGCCACCGGCTTCGTGGTCGACGATGCGATCGTCGTGATCGAAAACATCACGCGCCACCTGGAGGAGGGAGCGACGCCGATGCAGGCGGCGCTGGTAGGCGCAAAGGAAATCGGCTTTACCGTCGTCTCGATCAGCATCTCGCTCGTCGCGGTCTTCATCCCGATTCTGCTCATGGGCGGGATCGTCGGGCGTCTCTTTCGCGAGTTCGCGGTGACGCTGTCGGCGGCGATCTTCGTATCGATGCTCGTATCGCTGACGACGACGCCGATGATGTGCGCGCTGCTGCTCAAGTCTCATGACGAAGAGAAGCACGGCCGCCTCTATTTCGCCAGCGAGCGCGCATTCGACTGGGTGCTCGCCAGGTATGCCGCGGTGCTGCGCTGGGTGCTGGCGCACCAGCCGATTACGCTCGGCGCGGCGCTCGCCGCCATGCTGGCGACGGTGTATCTCTACGTCATCATCCCGAAAGGCTTTTTTCCGCAGCAGGACGTCGGGCGGATGAACGGTACGCTGATTGCCGATCAAGACACGTCGTTTCAGGCGATGCAGCGGCGGGTCGTGCAGTTCGCCGACGTCGTCCGGCAGGATCCCGCGGTGGACGGTGTCATCGCCTACGCCGGCGGCGGTGGCCTGGGCGGCGGCTCGGCGGTCAATACGGCTCGCGTCAACGTCAACCTGAAGGACCTCGACGAGCGGAGGCTGTCGGTCGATCAGGTGATGGCGCGCCTTCGCGGCAGGCTGGCGCGTCTGCCGGGAGCGACGCTGTACTTCCAGGCCGACCAGGACCTTCGCGTCGGCGGGCGCCGGTCGAGCGCGATGTATCAGTACACGTTGTCGGGCGACAGCAGTGAGTTGCTGAACGAGTGGGCGCCGCGCGCGTTCGACAAGCTGAAGACGCTGCCACAGCTCGTCGACGTCAACAGCGATCAGCAGACGCACGGGCTGCAGGCGTCGCTCGCGATCGACCGGCGAACGGCGTCCCGGCTCGGCATCTCCTCGCAGAACATCGACGACACCTTGTACGACGCGTTCGGCCAGCGGTTCGTCTCGACCATGTTCACGCCGCTGAACCAGTATCACGTCGTGCTCGAAGTCAGCCCGCAGTTCTGGCAGAACCCCGACGGCCTCACACACATCTTCGTGCGCGGCGCGAAGGGCGTCGAGGCGCCGTTGAGCGCCTTCACGCACTACGAGCCGGCGACGACGCCGCTGCAGGTCAACCATCAGGGGCAGTTTCCCGCAGTGACGATCTCCTTCAATCTGCCGGCCGGAGTCGCGCTCGGCGACGCGGTGACGGCGATTCAGTCCGCCGAGCGCGAGATCGGCATGCCGCAGGGGATCCGCGGCAGCTTCGCCGGAACGGCGCAGGCTTACCAGGACTCGCTCGCCAGCGAGCCGCTCTTGATCGCGGCTGCGCTCATCACGGTCTACATCGTCCTCGGCGTGCTGTACGAGAGCTACATCCATCCGATCACGATTCTCTCGACGCTGCCGTCCGCGGGAGTCGGCGCGCTCGTCGCGCTGATGCTGTTTCACACGGACCTGTCGGTCATCGCGCTGATCGGCATCATCCTTTTAGTGGGGATCGTCAAGAAGAACGCGATCATGATGATCGACTTCGCGCTCGAAGCCGAACGCCGCGGCGGCAAGTCGCCCGAGGAGGCGATCTACGACGCCTGCCTGCTGCGGTTCCGGCCCATCACCATGACGACGATGGCCGCGCTGCTCGGCGGACTGCCGCTGGCGATTGGATTCGGCATGGGCGCGGAGCTCCGCCGTCCGCTCGGGATTGCGATCGTCGGCGGGCTGATCTTCAGTCAGCTGCTGACGCTGTTCACGACGCCGGTGGTCTACCTGTACCTCGATCGCGTCAGGATCTGGTCGAGCCGACGGCACGGGAAGGCGCTTCGTAACACCGCTCTACAGCCTGGACTGTGAGCTGCGAGTGCACAAAGGAACGTCGCCGAAGACCAGTGAGTCGAGCGGCGAGCGAAGCGAGACGCTGCACGAGGGTGGGATTCGCATCACTGCTTCCTCACAATCCGCCGGATCCGCACGAAAGCCCTGATGGAAGCACGTATTGAGCACGCGGAAACTGCGATGCCCTTTGCTATCCGCCAGGGCCTTGGCAGCGCTGGCCGGTTCACGCCCACCTAAATGAGGCAAGACCGTCTCCGTTAACTTCGCTCGACCACCACCTCACTGATTTGAACCACGGGACTCACGTCGGTGTAGTTCGGAATATCGCCCATGATCTCCTGCGCGTGAGGCGAAAAGCCCCGTTGATACGCCTCGACCGAGTCGCAGAAGATGTGACACATAGCAACGTACGTCGCGGGAGTCCCTGGCGGGCGGCCGGCCAATCCTTTGTCGACGGTGTAGTACTTGCAGCTGCTGCCCATGCGCGCCTTCAGCAGAGGCATGTGCTTGTC